>Ga0302326_10002297_pt1 | contig 46792 bp, 37 predicted proteins | sample Palsa_T0_3_FD_202264 | JGI IMG/M metagenome (GOLD analysis project Ga0302326, IMG submission 202264) | Peat permafrost microbial communities from Stordalen Mire near Abisko, Sweden - Palsa_T0_3 | ecosystem: Environmental > Terrestrial > Soil > Palsa > Peat permafrost | place: Sweden: Abisko... | reverse complement strand
GGCGTTGGGTCCGACCGACTTCAACGAGCGCGACACAACCCACTTCGGCTGGCTCCGCCACGCCGCCGCGAAGTCGTGTTCCTCCGCGACTCAGTCCGCGCGGTCTTCGTCCCAATAACGCATTACCTCGTACATGCGGCGACCGTACACAATACCCGTCAGGTCGCGCACATGCTTTATGAAGTGACGAAAGAGCGCCGGGTTTGGCCTAAATTCCAGATGGTCGACGTAGCCATCCAAGGACTGGTTCAATCCATATACGAGCTTTGCCATGGTACGAAATCTCCACCCCAGGTTTCTTTAGAATAGCTTGAGCCGACGTTCCGCAGAAATGAGACTGTACACGATCTGCGCGCCGCATTGTCAGTGTAGCCAATAACCCGAGGTCCGCTTTTGGCTGAGAAGGCGTGTTGCAAATCTCTAGTGCAAAATGGAGTGCCCAGCCCGGCTATTCTGGCAGCGGTATGGGCGTCTTGAAGCTATCGATGACCAGCAGTGAATCCGAAATCAGGAACAGCATCCCGCCCCTGCCCTTTCTGCCGCGCGCCCGGATTGCAAGCACGGCGAGCGCGCCCGCCGCGCATCCTTTGAGGAAGGCTCCGCCCGGAAAGGGCCGCCCTCCCATGAGCAGATACAGAATACTCGCCATTGCAGAAATGTAGAGCAGCGGGCGCTAGTTGCCCACACAGATCAAGCCAACGGTAACATTGGGGAGGTTGAGACGCCTCCTCATACGCCCCGGCGCCATTGGCGATTTCGTGGTCTCGCTTCCCGCCATGGAATGCCTGCGCTGCGATTACCTGGAAGTTTGGGCTGCCTCGCAAAACGTGCCGCTGGCCCGTTTCGCCGATCGGGCCCGCTCGATCGCCTCCACCGGTCTCGATCTGCTCGAACTCGCCGAACCCGATCCACGCCTGCTCGCCTCGTTACGCGGTTTCGATTCCATCGTCTCCTGGTACGGGACCAGGCGCCCCGAATTTCGCGACCGTGTGGCCGCGCTGGGCCTGCCGTTCCGCTTCTTCCCTGCCCTGCCGGAGGAAGGCTGCGGTGCACATGCAACCGAATTTTACCTGGATCAGGTGCGTTCCATCGTCGACTGCCCAAGCGACGCCGTCCCGCGCATCGCCTGTCCAGCAGTCCATCGCGCAGGCGCGATCATTCATCCGTTTTCCGGCAGCCGGAAAAAGTGTTGGCCGCTCGAACGCTTCCACGAGCTCGCCCGCCGCCTTTCCGCGCGCATGCCCGTCTCCTGGTGCGCCGGACCGGAGGACGACCTGCCTTGCGCCGTCCGCATTGCGGATCTGTACGAACTGGCCTGCTGGCTCGCTTCGGCACGAGTTTATATCGGCAACGATTCCGGCCCGACGCATCTCGCCGCCGCGGTGGGCACTCCCGTAGTGGCGCTATTCGGACCATCCGGCCGCACGCTGTGGGCTCCGCGCGGCCCACAGGTAGCCGTCGCCGCTGCCGCTTCCCTCGATGCCATCGGCGTCGAACAAGTCGAGAATCTGATCTACCATATTCTGGGAGGCCAACCTTGAAGCCTGGCGCACTTTTATTTCTGGTTCTCTACATTGCGGCGGCCGCGCAGGACGGCGCCCTCGTCGATCGCGTCGGCTCGACCGGCTTCGTACAGTTGGAGGCCGAAAGCTTCCGCCGCCTCGCGCCTCGCGAACAGGCCTTGGCCTACTGGCTCAGCGAGGCCTCTATCGCCATCGATCCCATCATCTACGATCAGTTGTCGCGATTTGGCCTGCGCCAGAAACAGCTGCTCGAAACCATCGTCGTGCACCCGCAAGGGGTTGCTCCGGATACGATGAAAAAAATCGTGGCGTTCACCAAGCTGTTCTGGGGCAACAAGGGCAATCACAACGAGAATACTTCGCAGAAATTCCTGCCCGAATTCACTTTCGAGGAGCTCAAAGCAGCCGCGGGGCCGAATCTGGCTTCAGAAGTGGATGCCCTGAAAGCTTCGCTCTTCGATCCGGATTTCGAGCCTATGATCACCGCCAAGAACCCGCACGGCACTCTCGATATCCTGCAGTCGAGCGCCAACAATTTCTATTCTCCGGGGCTCAGCCTGGCTGATATCCGCGCATTTCACGAACAATATCCGTTAAACTCGCGCCTGGCCCGCAACGCCGGCGGCGCCCTGGCCGAAGAAGTTTATCGCGCCGGCTCCCCCGATGGTAAAGTGCCGCCGGGTCTCTATGCGATCGAACTCGGCCACGCATGCGATGCTCTCGAAAAAGCGCGAGGCTATGCCGGACCGGAACAGGCCAAAGCCATCGCCAGCCTGGTTCGCTTCTATCGTACCGGCAACCCGCAGGACTGGATTCAATTCGGCATTGACTGGGTGCAGACCAATCCGGCGGTCGATTTCGACAACGGCTTCATCGAAGTCTACCGCGATGCGCGCGGCGCCAAGGGCAGCTCGCAAAGTTTCGTCACCGTTACCGATGAAAGCCTCGCCGGACGCATGCATAAGCTCTCCGACAATGCGCAGTACTTTGAAGACCGGGCCCCCTGGCTGCCGCAATATAGGAAGCAGGGCGTCAAGCCTCCGGTGGCCAAGGCCGTCGAAGCGCTGATCGAGACCGGCGATTTTCAGGTAACCACCATCGGCGACAACCTGCCCAACGAGGACGCGGTCCACGAAAAGTACGGATCGAAGAGTTTCATGTTCACTGCCAGCAGCCACGCTCTCGACCACGCCACCGGCTTCGGCCCTCTCGAGGAGTTTGCCGCATCGCCCGAAGAGATCGCCATCGGCAAGAAGTACGGGGATGAAGCCGAAGATCTCATGACCGCGCTGCACGAAGTCATCGGGCATGGCTCGGGCAAGCTGAGCGACAAGCTCACACATGAGCCCAGTTACTATCTCAAGGAATACTTCTCGACGCTCGAGGAGGCTCGCGCCGATCTCATGGCGCTGTGGAACGCCGTCGATCCTAAGCTCAAAGAACTCGGCCTCATCTCCAGTCCGGAGGTGGCCAAGGCCATGTATTACTCCGCGGCGCGCGCCGCGCTCGTACAATTGCGCCGCATTCCGAAGGGCGACACCATCGAAGAAGACCATCAGCGCGATCGCCAGTTGATCGCCCGCTACATTATGGATAAGACCGGCGCCATCGAACAATTGGTGCGTGAGGGCAAGACTTACATCACCGTACGCGATTTCGACAAGATGCACACGGGCGTGGGCATGCTGCTGGCCGAGCTGATGCGCATCAAAGCGGAGGGCGACTACGCCGCCATCAAGGCACTGGTCGACCGCTACGGCGTGCACTTCGATCCAAAGTTGCGCGACCAGGTCGTCGCTCGCTATGCCAGGCTGGGTCTGCCCACTTACTGGGCCGGAATCAATCCCCAATTAACGGCGGAGTTCGCGCAGGACGGCTCCGTTGCCAAAGTCACTATGTCTTATCCGCGCGACTATGTGCGGCAGCAATTGGCTTACGCGTTCGACAGCAGACACGGCGGCCCGCATCCCAGGTCCGGGCGGCCACGGGTGTTACAATAGCCGTCGAATGGCTGCGCGCCTCGACCCGGCTCTAAGAGCGCAAAGTCCTAATCTTGTAGACCTGCGGCACTTACGCTCCGACGATTTGAATCCCCTGCTCGCAGAGGAAGTGGATACCTGGCGCGACCTGCTGGATTGGGATTTCGGTAAGTCTGCCGACCTGGTGCGGCGTTTTATAGACCTGCGCTCGCTGAATGGATTTGCCCTGGTCGAAGGCCGCGAGGCGCTCGGTTATGCATACTATGTGCTCGAGGAGCACAAGGGCCTGATCGGCGATCTCTTCCTGCGCGAGGGCTTTCGAACCGTGGAAAACGAAAACCGGCTGCTCGAATGCATTCTCGACTCGCTGATGGGCGCGGCCCATCTCGCGCGCATCGAGTCGCAACTGATGATGGCACATTCTGCGGGCCCACGGCCCATGTCTCGCTATCTGAGCGAATTCGAACGCAACTTCATGATGCTCGATCTGGAGCGCGCCAGTCTCGGGCCGCCGCGGCGCCCCCCGCCAACCGGCAGAGTATACTTCGAACAGTGGTCGGAGCACTATCAGGAGCCCGCCGCTCAATTGATCGCCACGGCGTATCTCGGCCACGTGGATAGCCGCATCAACGATCAATACCGCTCGGTGCCCGGCGCGCGCCGGTTCCTGTTCAACATTGTGCAGTATCCCGGGTGCGGCGCCTTCTTCAAGCCGGCCTCGGTGGCCGCCTTCGACCGCGCTACCGGACGCATCTGCGGCATCTGCCTGGTCAGCCTGGTGCTGCCGCATTGCGGCCACATCACGCAAATTTGCGTAGCGCCCTGGGTGCATGGCGCGGGTGTGGGCTACGAGCTGCTGCGCCAGTCCCTCCAAGCGTTGCGCGCGGCCGGTTGCCGCCGCACCAGCCTCACCGTTACGGCATCCAACCGCGACGCCATCGACTTGTACGAGGGCGTGGGCTTCAACACTATCCGCAAATTCTCCGCCTACGTTTGGGAAGGATTCTGAATGTTCAGTTGGCTTTTTTCGGACCCGCTGGCGGTCGGCTCGAAGGCCCCCGATTTTTCACTGCGGGCCCAGGATGGAGCCGCCGTCCGGCTGTCCAAATTGCGCGGCAAAAATGTCGTACTGGTCTTTTATCCGGGAGACGATACTTCGGTTTGCCGCAAGCAATTATGCGAATTTCGCGATCAATGGCAGCAAGCCCGCAAGCGAAATGTCGAGGTTTTCGGAGTTAATCCAAAAAACGCCGAGAGTCATCGCCAGTTTCAGGAGAAATATCATTTTCCATTTCCCTTGCTGGTGGATGACGGCCAAAAAGTTGCGGAACTTTACCATGCCAATGGCTTGTTCATCAAACGCACGGTTTATCTGATCGCTCCGGACGGCACCATCGTTTATGCCATGCGTGGCAAACCTGATCCCGCCGAAGTGCTGGCCGCGGCCCGCTAGCCTGATCCGGAATCGTAGTCTTGTTCGTTGAACTCACGAAGATTGGTGCTAAAAAACACCCTGGACAAGCATGGCCAAACGATGGGTGCAATGGCAATCGGAATGCTAGTACAATGGCCGAGCGACTGTCCCGGCGGTGACCATTTCTGCTGCTTCCGGAATCCTCGGCCGCGCTGAAGAACAGCAGCGTCAAGCGCGACACGGGACAGTCAACCAGCTTTTCGAGCTGCTCTATCCGCGCGTGCGGGTAAAGTATAAGGCCGCGGCGCAATCGAGCTCCAGCGGGGTCATCTCCGGCGCACGCTCCTCGTATTGACTGCGCCAGATCAGAATATCGACCAGATCAGAGGGGTAGCACGCCTTCAACGCGTGGCCGTGTTCCCGGCACAATCCCACAAAGTAGCTGGCGGTCGACGGGTCGCAGGCGATCTGGTGAGTTCGCAGCACGCGAGCCAGAATTTCACGGAAGGTCGTTTCGCTGACCGGCTCTACGTAAATTTTATTATGGATACGGCGGAGAAATGCCTCGTCGGCTAGGTCGGACGGATCCAGATTGGTCGCGAAAACCACCATCACTTCAAACGGGATGCGAAGCTTCTGTCCGTGTTTTAGAGTGAGATAATCTACCCGCCGGTCAAGCGGCACGATCCACCGGTTCAGCAGGTCGCGAGGCGAGATAACCTGCCGGCCGAAGTCGTCAATCACCATAATGCCGTTGTTGGCCTTCATCTGTAGCGGGGCCGCGTAAATGCCCGAAGCGCTGTCCGCCCGCAGCTCCAGCATTTCCGATACGAGCTCGCCGCCCACGGTTACACAGGGGCGGCGGCACAGCACCCAGCGGGCATCGAGCTCGTGGGGTTGCTCTTCGACGGGCTGGTGCAGCACAGGGTCGAAAACGGTGATGATGTGACCATTCAGCTCCAGGGCATACGGGATCACCACGGAATCGTCATAGACACGCAGCAGCCGCTCAGCCAGGCTGGTCTTGCCGTTGCCGGTCGGCCCATACAGGAACATCGCCCTTTGCGACACCAGCGCGGGCCCCAGTTGATCGAGCAGGCTGTCGGGAACTACCAGGTCGCCCAGAGCCTGCCGTAAGGCATCGCGATGCACGCTAATGCGCGCGACCTGAGCGCGTACAGCCCGGTCGTATTCTTCGAGCGAGACAGGGGCCGGGCCGGCATAGGATGAGAAAGCCGCGCGCTCGGCCGCCAGGGTCTTGCCGGCAGTGGTGAGGCAGAATGTATAGTCGTCTCCCACCATGCCCTTCACGTCCAGACACTGCTGCTGGCGCAAGTGGCGGAAGGTGGGCTCGAGGATGGTAATCGGCAGCTTGGTACGATTGCGAAGCGAACCCAGGGTGGATTGACCTTCCTCACGCAGGGTACGCAGAAACAGGTCCTGAACCAGGGTGGCCGAAATGTCGAGAGCGGCCAGATTCTCCGGCGGCGTGGGCCGGAAAACACCGGTCTCAGGTGTCGAGAGGAGCATCATCAAGACAACGCCTCCGGCCCGGACTGGCAAGGGAGAGGGGCGTGGTGAATTCCAGCCCGACGGTATACTTCAGGCCATCACGGGTACAATATCGAACCGAAGCATTGCCAAGAGACCCGTACTGGGCAGAGTTCAAAGTAACGTTGATTCGCGCCGGGACGGGCACCTCGGTCTCCAGGCGCGCTCCCTCCGCGGACAGGTCCAGGCATTGAGCCTGTAAACTCTTCGGTAAGCCGTGCGAATCTTTCCAGACCAAACGCACTACGCCTTGAAACTTCCGGCGGTTATGCCTCCTTAGTTTGGCGTTCGCGTGCTCCGGATTCGTCGCTGCTCCCACAGATTGTATAGTGTCTGCAATTGCATCGGAATCTCCCCCGAAATCGACCGAATGTAAGGTTCGCAACCGCACTAAGGTATCAGGCTTGCTGCGGACAGCCGGGATATGGGGAAGCGCCGCTTGCTTTGGCCGTTCGCCCTCTGTCCGCTCGTTTTCATCCCGTGCCAGGCAGCCGGCCAATTGAGCGATTCTTCCGCATATAGCGGCAAGCGTGTGGTTTCGTTGCGCTTCGATCCTGCGCAACAGCCGCTGACTGATGCGCAGCTCGCGCGTTACTTTCCTCTCCAGGCTGGATCTGTGCTCAGCGGCGCCGCCGTGCGGTCAGCCATCAAGAGCCTCTATGCCACGGGTCGCTATACGGACGTGGAAGTCTCCGCGGAGCCCGCCGGCGCGGGCGGTCTAGCCTTGGTAGTACACACCCAGGAGCAGTGGTTCGTTGGACCATTGGAGGTTCAAGGCAGGCTCAATACTCCGCCCAACCGGGGTCAGCTCTCCAACGCCACTGCACTCCAGCTCGGCCAGCCGTTCAGTGAAGATGAGCTGGGTACCGCGGTCAAGAGCATGCAAAGTCTGCTCGAGAGAAACGGCCTGTATGGCGCCACTATTGAGCCGCAGGTCGCGCGCGATCCCGTCCATCAGCAGGTCATGGTCACGTTCCTGGTCAAGACTGGCAAGCGTGCCCGCTTCACTACACCGGGCGTGACCGGCGACACTCGCATACCCGCGCAACAGGTAGCGCGAGCCGCGAAGTATAAAGGATGGTTCCGCTGGAAGCCCGCTACCAACGAAAACGCACAGGCCGGGGTCAAGAACGCGCGCCGCAAGTACGAAAAACAGAACCGCTTGACCGCTTCGCTGCGACTCTCCCGCCGGGATTATGATGCCGCCACCAACCGGGTCAAGCCCACTCTGGATGCGAATGGCGGCCCAAAAGTAAAGATCCACGCTACGGGCGGAAAGATTTCCAAAGGCAGGCTCAAGGAATACGTTCCCGTTTTCGATGAACAGACCGTAAATCGTGACCTGCTGGTGCAGGGAGCCGGCAATCTGCACGACTATTTTCAGTCGGCCGGCTATTTCGACGCACAGGTGGATTTCAAGATTCAGGACAACGGTCCGGACGAGCAGGATATCACCTACGTGCTCGAGCTGGGGCCACGTCACAAGCTGGTCAAAGTTGCGATCCAGGGTAATCACTACTTTCGAACCAGGGACATACGGGAGCGTATGTACTTGCAGCCTTCCGGCTTCATTCGACTCCGTCGAGGCAGGTACAGCGCAGACTTCCTGAAGCGGGACAAAGAAGCCATCGAATCTCTCTATCAGGCAAATGGCTTTCGTGGCGTCAGAGTGACCGCCGTGAGTGCCGACGATTATAAGGGCAAGACGGGAAACGTGGCGGTCACCATTATTATCGATGAAGGGCCGCAGTACACCGTTTCGGACTTGACTCTGGTGGGCGTCGATCAGTTCGACAAGAACAAGATCGCTCAGAATCTCGCGTCATCGCCCGGACAGCCCTTCAGCCAGAGCAATGTCGGCCTGGATCGCGACTACGTCCTGCGCACGTATCAGGCGGCGGGTTTTCCGGACGCGGCGTTTGATTGGAAGATGACGCCCGGCGGCGCGCACCAGGTCGCCATTCAATACATCGTGACGGAGGGCACGCGCGAATTTGTGCGCGACTTGCTGGTTACCGGCCTCACGCACACGCGTCAGAGCCTGATAAAACCGGCGCTGCATGTACACCCGGGCGATCCGCTCTCCTGGGTCGAAATGGGCTCCATGCAGCGCAACCTCTATGAGCTGGGCGTCTTCGACACAGTGGACATGGCTATACAGAACCCGGACGGAGACACCCAGGAGAAGTACGTCGTGTATCACCTGGCGGAAGAGCATCGCTATTCCGTGGCTGTCGGCGTGGGTGCCGAGATAGCCGAAATAGGAGGCAGCCAAAGCAGCCTGGCCAATCCGCAGGGGCAGACCGGGTTCAGCCCCCGCGGATCTCTGGAAGTGAGCCGGCTGGATATGTTCGGGGTGGGCCATAGCCTGAACTTCAAGGCTCGTGTCTCGTCGCTCGACAATCAGGTATCGCTCAATTACCTGATGCCCAGGTTTCAAAATGTCGCTGGGCGCAACATTTCGATCACCTTCCTCTACGACAACGAGCGCGACGTGCGCACATTTACGGTACGGCGCTTTGAAGGCGATTTCCAGATCTCGCAAAAGCTCTCCAAGCCCACTACGGTGTTCTGGCGCTACAGCTATCGCGATTCCAAAGTGAACTCGTCCACTTTGAAGATCAGCCCGCTGCTGATTCCGCTTTACTCGCAGCCGGCGCTGATCGGCGAGCTATCGGCTAACCTGGTCCAGGATCGCCGCGACAATCCTGCAAACGCACATCGTGGAATTTATAACACCGTGGATGTGGGCCTGTCCTCGCACATCTTCGGCTCGCGCCAGAGCTTCGGCAAGGTGCTTCTACACAATTCCTATTACCATCCCTTACACGGCGATCTGGTGCTTGCGAGCAACACCGAATTCGGCTGGATCGCGCCGTTCAAGGTGCCCGCCGGAGAGGATCCCAGTGAGTATATCCCGCTGCCGGAGCGATTCTTCGGCGGCGGCGGCACATCCGAGCGCGGCTTCCCCGACAATCAGGCCGGTCCGCGCGATGGGGATACCGGATTTCCCCTCGGCGGCAATGCGTTGCTCTTCCATTCGACGGAGCTGCGATTCCCGCTGATCGGAGACAACATCGGCGGAGTATTGTTTCACGACATGGGCAACGTGTATTCCTCCATCAGCGCGCTTTCCTTTCGTGTTCACCAGGAGAATCTGACGGATTTTAACTTCATGAATCACGCGGTTGGCTTCGGCATACGCTATCAGACGCCGGTAGGGCCACTGCGCGTCGATCTGGCCTACAGCATCAATCCGCCCCGGTTTTTTGGCTTCAATGGAACCTACACGCAACTGCTGAATGCCGGGGTGAACCCTTGCGCGCCACCGGCGGGCCAGCCCAATCTCTGCAGCGTGCAAAACGTCAGCCATTTCCAATTCTTCTTTTCCATCGGGCAGGCCTTCTGATGCGGTACGCTCTTCAACCTATGATCTTAGCCGCGATTATGCAGGCCGCGGTGCTCGACCGCGTGGCGGTGACGGCGGGCAAAGAGGTGATCACCGAAAGCGAGGTGATCGAGGAGATGAGAGTGACCGATTTCCTGAATCAGGCCCCCTTCGACCCTGGCCCGGTGGCACGCCGCGCCGCGGCCGACCGGTTGGTCGATCAGAGTCTGATTCGCACCGAAATGAGCCTCGAGGGCGCCCCCCGGCCGCAGGCCGGCGCCGCCGATCAGACTCTGCGCCAGTTCAAGCAGGCGCACTTCCATACGCCGGCTCAGTATCAGGCCTCGCTCGAAAAGTACGGCATCACTGAGGAGGACTTGAAGCAGCACCTGCTTTGGCAAGTGGCTGCCGTGCGCTTCACCCAACAGCGCTTCGGAAAAGAAAATCGGGACCTGGACGCCTGGTTGAAGCAAACTCGCAGCCAGACCAAAATCAAATTTCATCAGGAGGCCTTCGAATGAGTCGAGCCCCAAGCTCTCGCCGCAAGATCGCTCTGATAATAGCTGGCTCCCTTGCGGGCCTCGCCGTGATCCTGTTTGTAGCGGCGATCGTGATCGTGCAGACTGCCTGGTTCCGCAACATGGTCCGCGGTAAGATCGTAAGCGCCGTAGAAGAGGCCACCGGCGGCCGCACCGAGGTGGGCTCCTTCTCGTTCGACTGGACGCACTTGCGAGCCATCGTGCACGACTTCGTGCTTCACGGCAGCGAGCCACCCGGCGCGGCCCCGCTGTTGCGCGCCAGGCTACTTGAAGTGGACCTGAAGATTACCTCGCCGCTCCGCGGTTTCGTGGACCTCGCCTATCTGGGCGTGGATACTCCGCAAGCCAATGTGATCCTATACCCGGACGGCCACTCCAATGTGCCCTCGCCGAAGATCCAGCATCCGGGCAACACCACCGGCCTCGAATCCATCGTGGACCTGGCAGTGGGCCGGTTCAAGCTCACCAATGGCACAGTAAATTTCGCCAATCGCCAAATGCCTCTCTCGGCCAATGGGCAAGATCTGCGCGCGCAACTTTCTTATAGCGTGTTGCGATCGAGCTATCAGGGCGCAATCTCGATCAGCCCGCTGTCTCTGCAGTACGGCAATCAACCGCCCTTAGGCGTGAATGTCACATTACCGGTGACGCTCGAGAAGGATCGCATACAGTTCACCGGCGCAAAGCTCGCTACAGCGGAATCCGAGATTGACGTTTCGGGCGCCATCAGCCACCTGGTGTCGCCGCAGACATCCGCCCATGTGCGTGGCCGCATCTCGCTTGCTGAGGCGCGGCGCTTCGCGGGGCCAGGGCTCCCGCTCGATACCGGTGCAACCGAGCCGCACTTCATGGACGCCGATGTGGCCGCCACACTGGACGACAACAGCATTCAGGTCACTACCGCCCGCCTTACGCTGGGACAATCCAATATCGACGCATCCGGCACGCTCAAGGGCGGCCCGGCTCCTGCCGGCCTGCAGTTCAGCGCGAATCTGGCACTGGGCCAACTCGGACGCCTGCTGCGTGTGGCGGCGCGGCCTGAGGGCACGCTGAAGGTTGACGGCAATGCGAAGCTGAGCGGCGCCTCCGAATATCTGGTCGCGGCCAAGGTCGATGCACGCGGGCTGGCCTTTCGCCAGGGAAGCACACGTGTCAGCGGGATCGATGTGGCGTCGTCCATCACGGCGGATCCGCGTCTGATCCAGTTGAGCGGCCTGCGCGTCGAAGCGCTGGGGGGCAGCGTGACGGGAAACGCTTCGCTCGAACAAATGGCGCGCTTCCGCGTGAATGCGACCGTCAACCACCTGGGCATACAGCAGGCGGCCCGAGCCTTTTCTTCGCAGGCACTGCCGTGGGATGGCGTGATCGCAGGCCCCATCGAAGCTCGAGGCGACATCCATGCGCCGGCGGAAATCGTCGTCCGTACCAACCTGGCGATCGCGCCGGGGCATCGCGGCATACCGGTCTCCGGCCGCCTGAACGCAAGCTACAACGGACGGGCCGGAAACCTGGATCTGGCCAGCTCTTACATCGCGTTGCCTTCTACGCGCATCGATCTGTCCGGTTCGCTGGGCCATCAGATTCAGGTGCGCCTGGTGACACACAACCCAAGCGAGCTGATGCCTGCGCCGCAAGCTTTGCCGGTTACGTTTCAGAAGGGCGGATCGGCGACTCTGACTGCCATGGTGACCGGCAATATGAATGCGCCCCGCATTGCCGGTCATCTGACGCTGGTGAATTTCTCCGTCTCGGAGCGGGCCTTTAACGCATTAAACCTGGATCTGGATGCCTCGAAATCGGGTGCGGATGTGCGCAACGGTGTGCTTGCGCGCGGGCCTCTGCAGGCGCACTTCGAGGCCTCCGCCGGGCTGCGCGATTGGAAGCCGGAAGCCTTTGAGCCGCTCACCGTCAACGCTTCGATCCGCAATGCGGATGCCCGCGATCTGCTGGCCGTGGCCGGCCAAACCGATGTACCGCTAACCGGAGCGCTTACCGCTGACGCGCAGATATCCGGCACCATTGGCAACCCGCGCGGCAGCGCCTCTCTCGACATCGCCAATGGCACGGCCTACCAGGAGCACTTCGACCGCGTCCAGGCGCGCGTCAACCTCAGCGATCGGGCCATCGACCTGCCGCTGCTCGAAATCGCTTCAGGCGCGGCCAAACTGTCGGCCAATGGATCGTATCAGCATCCGCCCGACGATTTGAAGCGCGGATCGGTTCGCGTACACCTGGCCAGCACCCAGATCGAATTGGGACAGTTTCCTGTACTGCAGCAGAATCGCCCGGGCTTGGCGGGAGCCGTGCATATACTAGCCGACGCCGCCGCGCAGGTGCAGCCTTCCACCACGGGAAGCGAGATCATGTTGACCAGCGTGAATGGCAACGTCTCGGCACGCGGCCTCGCCATGCGAGGCACGAAGCTGGGCGACATTACGGCCACCGCCCAGACCTCGGGCGTCGAGCTCGCCTACAAAGTGAATTCCGATTTTGCCGGATCGACCATTAAAGTCGACGGGCACTCGCTGTTGACGGGCGACCATTCCACGACAGCTACCGCCTCCATAGCCAACTTGCCGGTCGATCGTGTGCTCGCTGTGGCCGGCCGGCGCGATCTCCCCTTCGCCGGTTTGCTCTCGACCGACGCACAGGTATCGGGCACGCTGGCGGACCCGCACGCCAAAATCAGCCTCAACCTCACCAACGCGGCGGCCTATCAGGAAAAATTCGACCGCTTGCAAGCCAGTTTTGCCTATTCCAGCCAGCTCGTGGATCTCGATTCTCTTACCATCACGGAAGGCGCTAATCATCTCGAGGCGGCCGGATCGTTCGCGCATCCGCCGGGGGATTGGCAGGCCGGCCAGGCGCGTTTCCATCTCGCCAGCAACACGCTGCAGCTCGCCCAATTGCAGGCCCTCCAGCGGGCGGAGCCCGGGCTCGCCGGCAGGCTGACCGTATCGGCCGATGGCGCGGCTACCCTGCGCCCGAACAGTACGCCGCTGATCTCCAGCTTGAATGCCGATCTTCAGGCAAAGGGCCTGAGCGCAGGGCGCCGGCCGCTGGGTGATTTTACGGCGACCGCGCACACCAGCGGCAATGAGGTAGCCTTCAACCTGGCTTCCAACCTCGCCCAAGGCGACTTACATGGCAACGGCCGTATGCAGCTTAGCGGAGACTATCCGATGAGCGCCCAGGTGACTTTCGGCCATGTCACGTACTCCGCCCTTTCCGGCTTACTGCAGACGCCGGCGCTGCCCGGCATCGATGCGCTGGTCGCGGGCCAGGTAAATGTCAACGGCCCGGCAGCCAAGCCGGATGCCCTGCGCGGCGAGCTGCGGATTTCCACCTTGGACGTGCATTCCGTGCCGGTGCGTGGCGTAGCGTTGCGGCGCACGGTTTCGCTGCGCAACGCCGAGCCGATTGTGGTGGCTCTGGATGGTTCGGCGGTGCGGGTACAAAGCGCTCACCTGACGGGTCCCGACAGCGATCTCAGCCTGTCCGGCACTGCCTCGCTCACTTCCCCAAACGCGCTCGATCTGCGGGCGGACGGCAGCCTGCACCTGGAGATCCTCGAAGGCTTCGATCCCGGCATCTTCTCCTCCGGCACGGTAGCGCTGAATGCCACCGTGAAGGGCACGGCAGATCAGCCCGTGGTGGATGGGCGCCTCCAATTGCAGAAGGCGTCTTTTAACATGCTGGGTTTGCCTAACGGACTTTCCAACGCCAACGGTTCCATCGTTTTTGACGGCACTCAAGCCCGCATAGAGAACCTGAGCGGCGAAAGCGGCGGCGGCACACTGTCGCTCACGGGTTTCCTGGCGTATGGCGGACCCGAACTGAATTTTCGCGTGCAGGCCAACGCTCACCACGTGCGCGTCTCCTATCCGCCAGGGGTCAGCATCGAGGCCAATGCCACCCTGACCGCCGGCGGCAGCACCAGCCGAAGCCTGGTGTCCGGCAATGTTACGGTCCGCAATGTGGCGCTATATTCCCACTCCGACGTGGGCTCCATACTGGCCCAAAGCGCCGTGCCGCCCAGCGCCGCCTCGGCGGACACCGGCTTACTTGCAGGTATGCGCTTCGACGTGCGCATCGACACCGCGCCGGATATTCAATTTGAAAGCTCGCTCACGCAGAATCTGCAAGCCGAAGCACATTTGACCCTGCGCGGTACGCCTGCCAACCCCGGTGTGCTGGGCCGCGTGAGCGTCACCGAGGGTGAAATTGTATTCTTCGGCTCGAAGTACACCATCGGCCGCGGCTCGATCGCATTTTACAATCCCATGAAGATCGAGCCGATGCTGAACCTCGATCTGGAAACGCAGGCCAAAGGCGTCGACGTTACGCTCAGCGTCTCCGGACCGATCGATCAGCTCAAGCTGACGTACCACTCGGATCCGCCCCTGCAATTTTCCGATATCGTGGGGTTACTGGCGGCCGGAAAAGTCCCGACTACCGATCCGGTCATTGCGGCCAGCCAGCCCGCGACACCGCAACAGAACTTCCAACAGGTGGGCGCCTCAGCCGTGTTGGGCCAAGCCGTGGCGAATCCGGTATCCGGACAATTGCAACGGCTATTTGGAGTCACTCAGCTTAAGATCGATCCGGAGATTGTGGGGGGCACCAACACCCCGCAGGCTACCCTCACGCTCGAACAGCAGATCACCAGGCAGCTCAATTTCATCTACATACAGGATGTGACGCAAAGCAACCCGCAAGTCATCCGTGTCGAGTGGGATATCAATCCCAGGTGGATCGCCGTAGCCGAAAAAGACATTTACGGCGAGTTCGGCGTGGACTTTTTTTATAAAAGGCGGTTCAAGTGAGATGATCTGCGTACTGAATGGTTATCGATGTGCTCACAGTGTCGTATGCCGCGCGAAGGTTGGTTTGTCTGGGCGCTAGTCAAAGACAGCTGCTCCAGTTGGAATGCGATTAACGCTCCCCGTTTGGCAGCCGCCCTGGCGTACTATACAACTCTCTCGCTGGCTCCCTTATTGGTGGTCGTGGTCGGAATAGCGGGGCTTGTTTTCGGCCGTCGCGCGGCCGAAGGGCAAATCGTCTGGCAATTTCGCAATACGATCGGCACGCGGGGGGCGGAGGCGGTTCAAGCCGTGCTCCAGAGCGTTCAAAGGCCGACCGCCGGCCTGCTTGCCACCATTATTGGCAGCGTCGTGTTGTTGGTCAGCGCTTCCAGCGTTTGTGCAGAGCTGCGCGATTCGCTAAACGACGTGTGGGGGGTTCGCGCGCCGTCGACGGGCGGCGTTGCCGGGCTGATCCGTTACCGCTTCAACGCATTCCTCATGGTGCTGGGCATAGGTTTTCTCCTGCTGGCGTCTCTTGCGGCCAGCGCTTTTCTGGCGGCCGCGAGTAAATTCGTCGGCGGGATGCTCCCCGCGCCAGCCGGGTTGTTACAACTGACCGACGTGGTCCTCTCGATCGTACTGATCACCGTCCTGTTCGCGCTCATCTACAAGATCGTGCCCGATGTGCAGATCGCCTGGCGCGATGTGTGGATAGGCGCCTCGGTGACATCCATTCTGTTCACCATCGGCAAATTCCTCATTGGTCTGTATCTGGGTAAAGCCGGAGTGGGCTCGGCGTATGGTGCGGCGGGTTCGCTGGTAGTCGTTTTGGTCTGGTTCTACTATTCGGCGCAAATCTTCTTATTGGGCGCGGAGCTTACCCGCCGGGTTGCCCGGCAGCATGGATCGCCCGCCTGACGGCTTCCCCGCCCTGCCCCGTCTCCGCAGTATCATCAATTGGTGAAGACTTCCCGTATCGTTTCGGGCTTTGCGGTCCTGTTGATGGTTGGGGCTGCGGCTTACCTGCTCTATCCTCCCTTCCGGCTTTGGGCGCTGGTGGTCGCGGGCCATAGCCCGGTTTGCCCTATGTCGCATGCCCTCAAGAGCAAAGCCAATATTGACGAGACTATCCGGATCAAAGATCGCATCCTGGCCGCCAGCCGCCTGGTGAAGGAAGAGAGCGGCCTCGAGCTGTGGGACACACCCAAAGGCCCCTATTGGATTCCCAAGGGCAACCGCTACGTTCTGCCATTCAATCTCGCCGAAATGGAGCGCCACATTTACGGCGCAGGCGAGCACTTCATTCATGCCGGAGATATCGTGCTCGATTGCGGCGCGAGCGACGGCGATTTTACCAGACAGGCCCTGGCGGCCGGCGCGGCGACTGTGGTCGCCATCGAGATTTCCCCCTCGAGCGCCGAATGCATACGGCGCAATACTGCCGCGGAGATCGCCGCCGGGCGCGTCATCGTCTATGCGAAAGGCGTATGGGACAAAGAGGACGTCATGACGCTGAATGTGGATGACACCAATTTCGCAGCCAACAGCGTGGTGATGCGCCCGGAATCCGCTCACCCGGGCGTTCAAGTACGGCTCACGACCATTGACAAGCTGGTCGCCGAGCTGAACCTGCCCCGCGTTGACTTTATCAAAATGGACATCGAAGGCGCCGAGGTACCCGCACTGGCCGGCGCTCGCGCGACCATAACCCGTTTCAAGCCGCGCATGGCCATCGCCACCGAGCACAAGCCGGACGACGAGTACGCCATTCCCTCGGCTGTGCGCAATATCCGCCCGGATTATCAAATGGAATGCGGCCCCTGTCTGGAAGCCAAGGGCCGTGTGCGTCCCGACGTTCTGGACTTTTACTAGGTTAGTCGCCGAAAGAGCCGACTTCTTCGCGTTCCTCTACCCGCTCGGCTACTGCCGGTTTGGCCGCGGGCAGGATCGCCTGCAGCGGCACCAGCCCGGGTGTAGGCTGCTCTTTCAGCACGTGCTGGCGGTATAGCTGGGCCATGCGCGCGTTCTCTTCGTCCTGTTTGATTCTCGCCGCCCGCGCGCGCAGTTTCTCTTCACCCGCGTTCTTGGCGATGCCCAGCTTGTCCAGATCGTGCTGCACGTCGGCGGTGATGATCTCCTCGCGCAGCACCATCGAGTGCTCCTCGCTCTGCAGCGCGACCTTCTTGCCGCCGGCGAAAATCTCATGCCTGCCATGCTCTTCGTACCACTTGGTCAGCGTGGCGGTCATGTGCATCTTCTCGATAATATTGCGCCATCCGATGCCGGTATTGTAAGCGCAGAACGAGATTTCGCCCTCTTGCGTGGCATACGGAATGATGCACTGCTCGGTCCGGCGGAAGTCGTAATTGAACAGATCCTGGAACCACATGCCCGCGATGAGCAGGAAATTCCAGCGGTCTTGCCGGCGCTTTTCGATATCTTCCATGGTCCGGTCCGAGCCGACTTTGCCGTAGTTTTTGCCGGTTGCGCCGAAGGTTTTGTCCAGCTTCTTGAGCAGGTCGGTCAGCTTGAAGTGAGTGGGCGATTTGAACGGGTCGTAATTGCGCGCCGCCGCCAGCGCCATGCCGATGATCGAAAGCCACTTGCCGCGCGCGGCGTCGTTGACCCGAGCCACGTCCTTAGCCAATTGATCCGCATTCCAGAAGGACGTGACGGGGGCCGATTCGCCGGTTTGTTTGTCCACCATCACGGCCATGCCTACGCCGCAATTCGGATGGCACCCGCAACTGAGCTGGCCCCAACCGTAATCCGGGCCATGCACCAGGTCCGACCAGTCGGAGAAGGTGCTGATAAACGAAAGCGGGAACCAGTCGCGCACGGGCTCGCCCAAACCAGTCTGGTTCTTCACATCGTGCGCCAGATGCGCCAGCGTATAGCGCTGCGCCATGCGCCGCTCGTCTGTCACGGCCTCGTCGCGGCCCGTAAACGAAACCGGCTGGAAGGAAAGGAACGGAATGCGTTTCGGATTGTCGAGCGCAAACTGGATGATGCGGCCCACCTGCTCGTTGTTAATACCATTGATCAGCGTGGTCACCGGAACAATATCCACGCCGTTGGTGTACAGGTTCTCAATGGCGCGCATCTTCACGTCGAACAGGTTGCCAACCTTGCGGTGAGAGTTGGCGGCGTTGCCCACGCCGTCGAACTGCAGGTAGGCATACCGCAAACCGGCATCCGCGGACTGGCGGCAGAAATCGGGGTTCTTGGCGAATTCGATCCCGTTGGTGGCGGCCTGCACGCTGGTATAGCCGACTTTGCGCGAGTAACGCACCGCATCCAGAAAATAGGGCGAAATAGTCGGCTCGCCGCCCGAGAACTGCACCGACATCTGCCGCTTCGGCTTGATCGAGATGGCATTGTCGAGCAAAGTCGTAATGTCTTCCCAGGTCAGCTCATGTACAAAGCCCACCTGATTGGCGTCCATGAAACAGGGATCGCACATCATGTTACAGCGATTGGTGAGGTCGACGGTGAGCACCGAGCCGCGCCCGTGGGTGATGGTGCTGGTTCCGTGATGATGCAGATGCTCGTCATGATGGGCTCGAATGTCGCGTCCCGGAAACACCGCTTCCAGATGCTTGAAGAATGCCGTGTCGATGGACATCACGTCTTCGAAGTGACCGTGAACCGGGCAGTCCTTCACCATCAGGATTTTGCCGTCGCGCTCGATGACCTTGGCCTTGATCTCGCCGACCTTCTCGTTGAGCAGGACAGCCAGCGGCATTTTGCCGTCCAGAACCTCCTTACGGATCTCCGGCACGCAGCGCGGACAAAGCGAATCGGTCTCGCGCGGCCAGCCCAGGGGGGGCTTGGTTTTTTGATAAGACTTCAGCAGCGGCTTCTCGGACCACTTGGGAGTGAAGGACGGGTTCTGATGAATCTGGTTGGCTTTATCGAAAACGGTCCAGGCCGCTTGCGCCGCGTAGGTCAGGGCTTTCTCGACGTATTTAATAGGCTTATGCATCCGTTTTGAACTCCTTGCTGGGGTTGCGGTCCAACATCGCACGCCGCGAAGGCCGCCATAGTCTACAACGTTGACAGTATAGTGAATGCCGGCGAACGATACCACCCGCACCCATCAAACTGTTGATTTCCTTGGTTGTACGGCGACTTAGGTAGTTGAATGGAGATTTCAGCGGCAGCGGGCTTCTTTTGCCGGTAGCTTATTGAAAGGGCGATAGTTAAGTGCCCGATAACGCATCACAGGAGAACCGCCGGCATGCGGCTAGTCCTTTTTGGATTCGAGCTCGGCCTTCAATTGCCGGAAGGCATCTTCTTCGTAATTGGTCTTCAACCGCTCGCGGACCTCGCCTCCGGCCGGCGCTGGGTCGCGGCGCTCGATTTTGGGTAACAGCATTGCCGCTTCCTGGTCGCTGGGATTTCGTTCCAGCGCGGCACGAAGGCTATCGGCGGCCGCTTCGAACTGACCGGCCTTCCAGAGCGCGCACGCCAGATTGAAGTGGTAGTCCGGGTCGGCGCTGTCGCCGTCCACTGCCTTGCGGAAACTCTCAATGGCAGCCGGACCGCCCTGCCTGGACTCGGCCGCGCCCAGGTCGTTATAGACCTCGTTGAGCGGCACGGTAGCCGCCACCGTCTCGAAACATTTCTCCGCCGCGGCGTAATCGCCCGTCAGATAGCTGCACAAACCCAGATAAAACTGTGCTTCGAGATAATGCGGGTCGCGGCCATTCACGCGCGCCAGCCAGGTGGCGGCCGCATGATAGTCCTTGCGCCGCCAGTACGACTTGCCCAGTTGAAAGCATGGTTGTGAGTAGTTTTCATCCAGGCGCGCGGCCTGCAGAAAGAAGCGCCGCTCCTGCTCCGGATTGCCCGCCAGCAGCCCTCGTATATAGCTCTCGAGCGCATCCAGCCGAACGCGCGGACGGGCCCGCAGAAAGTCCTCTTCGCCCGGCGCGGTCTTGGGCGATAGAGCATGGAGCGCCTGCCAGCTTACCCGCGCCTCGAGCGACGCCAGGTCGTCCAGCGCCCCGCTTTCGCTGAATTCCGGACCTTGCCTCAGCCGTTTCAGGTCGAGGATGCGAGCCGTGATTCGCAGCGTGCCGGGCGCCGCGCCGCTACTGCCAGCGGCCGCTTCCGCCAGCTCATACTGGCCGAAGATAACGTTCGCGGCGTCCAGCGACTGCCCGGCTTTAATGATCGATGCTCGTGTCAGCACCGCGTTCGAGCGCAGTGACAGGCGCCTGAACGCTTCCAGCCGTTCCTCGCGATCGAGCGCCAGAACGCCCTCGGCCGTCAGCGATTCCCGTATGTTTTCGGCGATACTCTCGCCGATCCAATCCACGTTTGCCGAATTCGATTGATTAAAGAAAGGCAGGACTAATACTGTTTCCGCGTGTAGAACATGCAGTCCCGAAAAAGACAAAAGCAGAACCGAAAACAGGAGCCGCCGCATCTACTTCCAGTGTAGCAACGGCTCCTGAAACCTGCCCGCTACTCGCTTACCGTGGTGCCCGTCTTTTCGAGCACGAGCTTCATGTTCGTGCCGCCCACGTGAATCTCTTCGACCTTCGACTTGCCCTCGCCCGTGTTGTACCGGACGCTGGTCGAGGCATACTTGCTGTCGCCGTTCTCGACCTTTACAGTTGCTTCGGTGGTCTCGTGGCCGCGCTTGATGACCAGTTTCTGGTCCTTGAGCTCGCATTTGTAATCGCCGGCCTTCAATTCTGTCCCGCCGACCACCGCGGGCTCGTAAAGGGTCACGGTGAATGACTTGGTGTTGGCGAGGGCCATGCCGGTCAGCAGGCACGCCAGTAACAGTACTTTCTTCATTTTTGTTCGCTCCTGAGCGTAATTGACATTTCGCTGTCTAAGGTACATACGAACGATGCAGCAGAATGTTGGGGCGGCGGATGTCAGCAGTTTGTTAAGAATTCGCGCACGCGGGTGAGCGCGGCGCGCTGCAGCTCCGGATCGGTGCCGAAACCCTTGAGCCATTGCATTTCCGGCTCCTTGCGGAACCAGGTCATTTGCCGCTTGGCGTAATTGCGCGTGTTTCGCCGCGCGTAGAAGAGCGCTTCGGTGGCGCTCAGCTCTCCTCGCAACATCTGCAGTGCCTGGCGGTATCCGTGCGATTCAAAGGGTTTGGCTCCTGGCGGGAACCCGGCCTCCAGAATCCTTCGCACCTCATCCAACAACCCGGAGTCGAACATCATCTGGCAGCGTATGTCCAGCTTTTGATAGAGCGCATCGCGGTCCGGCTCAAGGCCTAGTTTGAGCGTACGATAACCCGCTAACCCATCCCGGCCTTCGCGGAAGAGCTCGCCGATGGGCCTCTTCGCGATTAGCCGGACTTCGAGGGCGCGCATCACCTTGGGCACGTCGTGGGAGTGAATGCGTTGGGCAGCTTCGCCATCGAGACGCGCCAGCAGCCTGTGCAGCGACCCCGATCTCCGGCGTTCCCGGCCGGCCAGCCGCTCCCGGAGTGCCGTATCTCGCGCCGGGCCGCGGAATAATCCATCGAACAGAGCTCGCAGATAAAATCCCGTACCACCCGCCACCACCGGAAGGCGCCCGCGGCCGGAAATCTCATCTAGCGCCGCGCGGCCCAGACGGGCGTACTCACCGGCAGTGAATGTCCCATCGGGGTCCAGCAGGTCGATCAGATGATGTGGAATCCCACGCCGCTCCGCCGGCGGGAGCTTGGCCGTGCCGATGTCGAAATAGCGGTATATTTGCAGCGAATCGCAGTTGACCACCTCCCCCTGGAACTCCGCGGCAATGCACAAAGCCAGATCGCTCTTTCCCGAGCCGGTTGGCCCGGCGATCGCCACCACAGGTCTCACTGTGTCCATCCTAGCGAAGCCTAGCGAAGCCTAACGAAGCCTAACGAAGCGGTAACTCTGGTGGTGAGGTAGATGTTGGTTGAGGTCCCTTCCTGCCTGTTGCTCTGGCTAATCTGCCTCGTTGTGCCCAATTGTATCCATGCTCATCCACTGCGTCTCTCCGATGCGGTAGTGAGTAAGTCCGAATCGAACAATGCGCGCGATTTGGAAAGCATCTTTGTACCGCACGATGCCCCACGAGACGATCCGCTGTCCGATCCCATCAATTATTTGATTCGCTTCCGTTTCGCTGTACAACTTCGGGACTACGGCGTTGATAATCTAGAGCAATCCAGGACCAATGACACTGGAGAAGCCCGTTTCCTGGCTTGGGAGTGGAAAAGCGAAGTCTTCGCGCAAAGGGAAAGGTTGCACGTCTGCAAACATCGCGAATCGAATTTCTCTAGCGGGCGTGGTACCCCGATTCTCAATTCGGATGCGTGGCTCGAATCTTATTCCCGTAGAAACATCTTGGGGAACCATTCCTTCAAACAGAATTGCCAAATAGGCTCGACTTTGCAGTTCAGTAACAAGCTTTTGTGTGTCGGCGATCTCCCTGCTGATGCCCACGCTTTTTTTAACCGACTCCGTGTTTGTGGCCATCGAGGTAGCAACTCCCTCCATAGCAGATGCCGCGCGGGTCGCCTCAGCAACAGAGGCTTGAATGTCTCTGGCTTGACCACTAGCGATTTCGTCCATTTTCTTTATGGTTTCTTTGAGCCTGCGAGCCTGCAAGAAAAACACAATCGTTTGAACGCAACTGATAATAGCGATGATGAAAGTGAGCCGAACCATCCACCAATTGGCCGCAGACTGATCGAGGTCTCGTGCCTTATCATTGGCGGCTTCTTCCTTGGTCTTCGTGGGTGGGAGAACCTTGACAACAACCGGAGACTCATCAGAGCCGCGTTTATCGGCGGGTGGCTGATTTTGTCGATTTGTGGCTGGTTGCTGTGGTTTATTACTTTTTATCGCTGGACTTGGAGTTGGTGGCTGTGACTGAAGGAACTGCACGGAGAGGAGTAGCAGCAGAATTGAATGGCGCACTAGCAAGCCATTTTATACCCCGGCGAGAGCCGAGGCGCGACATGGTGGCGGCCTCTGCCACACCGGAAAGCATCCGAGCAGAATCACGCGGCCTCCAGAAGTTCGCGGACACTCCAAACGTGATCGGCGATTCCCGCTTCCATCGCGGGCGTCACGCGTAGTGTCTTATGAACGCGGCTGAAGTTGTACCAGCAGTACCAAAGCATAACGGCGGCACAATGGTTGCGAAAACTCTTCGAGAATCCGAGGGTCAATCTCGCGAAACGCTTCACGCCGAGTCTGAGCGAAAGATTAGAGCGCTCTACATGGCTCGTGCAGATACGTTGGGGATCGGGATTGCCGCAGACTGGGACTACCTCCATACTCACCACTTCAGCCGGGGAATAGCGGCGTTCCCCCTCGGGCGTCGCGCGATAGACCTTAATCAGCCTTGCGTAATCCACGCGATGAGACAGCGTGTTGGTGATCGCGCTGATGTAAGGGCCGAATCCGTCAGTGGTGATTTGAAAAGTTCCAGAAGTGGCTTGCGCCAAGCCCTCTATAAAAACGTCGGCAGTCCGCTGATCGCGATTGCCAATGGTGACGTTCACGACCAGTTTAGAGACCGGATCGAGCGCAACGTAGGTCCAGCAATCACCTCATGCGGGATCATGCTCGGGACGCTTGCGCCGTTGTTTGCAGCCGATAAATTGCCATACCTCATCCGCTTGAATTTCGGTGACCGGAAAATTACGGATTTTCTCGGCCATAATGCGTTCGCACTTCTCGCCAGCAAGCACCAGGAGTTTCAGAATTGTCTTTTGGTGAACCTCGGTGAGGCGAACGACACTGGACACGCTATTGCCCTCAAGCAAGAGCTTCAGGACCAACTCGGCCTTCTCGATGGGCAGGTACATGCCGTCAAGAGTGTTGTCACGGGCGTCCGTGAACACCTTGCGGCATTGATTGCACTGGTAGCGCTGGCGGGTACCGCGCTTGCCAAACTTGCGGCATTCGGTACGGCAGTTATGACACGTCACTCGGGCCTTGAACTTTCTTCAGGCCGGAGCGACAATGGAAGGGGCCTACAAAACCCTGCCTTAGGCTTCGGTCTGAGGTCGAACCCGGCTGGTAGCTCTAACTACTCGCCGGGTTTAGTTTCTAGTTGGGCGGCCCCGGCTGGATTCGGACCAGCATCCCCCCGTTCGCAAGACAGGCGCTCTGTCCAGATTGAGCTACGGGGCCGCAAAACATCACTTCTTCGGATTCTTCGACATTTGGCGCATTATCTCTGCCGCCGTCGATCCTGGCGGCGGCATGGTCGGCTTCGGTCTACTTGCGCCAAGCGCTTGTTTGGAGGCATCAAAATAGTAAAGCGTTCGTCCGTCCGACTCGGTGGATTCAATTACTTTACGGGCGACGAGTCGCGAGATCGTCTGGTGGATCGTCGCCATCGGATTCTGCTGCGTGAGCGCGACACCATTAGCGACCAGCGCATCCCTAATGTCGGTGGGGCGGAAACAGGTATTCGGGCTTTCTTTGAACACCTGTGTTATGGATTCCGTCATCCCAACAACCTCATATCGCCACGGGGCGGATTCGTTCACAAGGGGGGCGAAACCCTCAATTCCGCGCTGCAACGCCGCAATCTCTTCGTCGATAGCAGCTCGCTTTTCGTAGAGTTCTTCAAGGCGATCCTGCGCCTGTTTCAGCCAAGATTTGTAGTCTAACGTCATCACTAAGGACATACTATCACAGTGACTATCACAGAGCAAGAAAAAAGTGAGCCTATCGGTTGGGAAATTGCGATCGCAGATGCGGAGGAGCAAATTCGGGTAGCCCAGCAGCGCTTCACGCGACTGAAAGCGTCAATTCAACTCTTCAAAAAGAAAATGGCAGCGGGTGAGCCGCTGCCTTCTGGATTGAAGAAACTCGATCAACCAAGATGTACCTGACTACCGTAACTCTCCACGGTTCCCGCTCGCCGTTATAGAATATAGAATGAAGAGGAACGCTTCGACCCTCGCAGGCATCTAGGTCGGAAGGAACCACATACGATGAACTTTCCCGCAAAAGTGCTGTGCATTGCCGTCTCTTTATCCTTTATGGCCTACGGGCAGACCAGCGCCCCGAGTCAACCCCCTGCGGATAAGGCGGCTGCCTACTATAACTTCGCCATGGGCCACCTCTACGCCGAACTGGCTGGAGTCTACGGTAATCGCAGCGAGTATGTTGGCAAGGCCATCGATCATTATAAACAGGCGCTTAAGCTGGACCCCGGCGCAAGCTTTCTTTTTGAAGAGCTGACCGACCTCTACATCCAGAGCGGCCGGCTCAAGGATGCCGTCAGCGAAGCCGAGGATGTTTTAAACAAGGAGCCCAATAATCTCGATGCCCGCCGTATCCTGGGCCGCATTTATACCCGCATGATCGGCGACGCGCAACAAGGCAAAATCAACGAGGAAATGCTGCGCTCGGCTATCGAGCAGTATCAGAAAATCACAGCCAAAGATCCCAAAGATATCGATAGCTGGCTCACCCTGGGCCGCCTTTACCGCACGGCCAGCAACTCTGTCGAAGCGGAGAAGGCTTACACGCAGGCGCTCACCCTCGATCCGTCGAGCGAAGAGGCGCTTACCGGCCTGGCCATCGTGTACTCCGATATCGGGGATACCAAAAAGGCGATCGAGAAGCTGAAGGCAGTCACCAATAAGGATCCGAATCCGCGGACGCTGGCGGCGCTGGCTAGTTCCTACGAACAGCTCCACGACAACAAGAGCGCCGCTGAAGTCTTGCGTCAGGCGCTCGATCTCGATCCTGAGAATAACCGGCTCAAACGCGGTCTCGCCCGGAATCTCCTGTACTCCGGCAACTTCGACGAATCGCTGAAATACTACAACGAAGTCGCCGCGGAGGACCCCCATGACGCCGAAGCCGAGCTTCGCATCTCCGAGATTTATCGCGAGAAGCACGATCTGGCCAAAGCCCGTACCTATCTGGATAAGGCCAAAGCCGTTGATCCGGAAAACGTGGAAGTGCGCTACGACGAGGTAAACCTGCTCAATGCCGAGGGCCAGACCGATAAGGCCATCGAAGCGCTCAAGGGCATCCTGAAGGACACCGAGCGAAAGAGCTATTCGGAAGCCGAGAGATCCTACCGCGCTAATTTTCTGGAACGTCTGGGCGAGTTCTACCGGGTCTCAAACCAGTACCAGGCGGCGGTAGATGCCTTCCGCCAGGCCGGCGATCTGGACGCCGACTCGGCTCCGCGAACTGCCGCCGAAATCATCGACACCTATCGCCAGGCTAAAGATTACAAGAGTGCGCGGGCCGAAGCCGACGCCGCGCTGAAAAAATATCCCGACGAGCGCGCTCTGAAGCTGGTGCATGCATCGCTGCTGGCGGACATGGGCAAGGTGGATCAGGCGGTCGCTGAATTGCGCGCGCTCAAGGGCGGCCACGAACGCGAGACGCAACTGGCCATCGCCGAGCTTTACGAGAAGGCCAAGCGCTACGACGACATGCGCGCGCCCCTCGACACGGCGGAAAAACTGTCCGAATCGAAGCAGGATAAAGAGACCGTATACTTCATGCGCGGCGCTATGTTCGAACGCGTGAAAAATTTTGACGGCGCCGAGGCCGAATTCCGCAAAGTGCTGGACTTAAACCCTGACAATGCCAGCGCGCTGAACTATCTCGGCTACATGTACGCGGATCGCAACGTGCGTCTCGACGAAGCGCAGAAGCTGATCTCGCGCGCGCTCGAGCTCGAACCCGAGAATGGCGCCTACCTCGACAGCCTGGGCTGGGTCTATTATCGTGAGAATCGATTGGACGACGCCGAGCAGGCCCTGTTACGCGCTCTTGCGAAAAAAGAAATCGGCGCCGATCCCACCGTGCACGATCATCTGGGCGACGTCTACTTCAAGCTGGGCAAGACCAAGGACGCCATCACCCAGTGGCAGGCCTCTTTAAAGGAAGCCGACGGAGATAATCAGTCGGAGATGGAACCCGGCGAACTGGCCAACATCAGCAAGAAACTCGAAGACGCTAAAGTGCGGCTCGCGCGGGAAACCGGCACGGCTCCCAAATAAGCCGGCCACCACAGACTGGTTACTCCGCGCGGTAATTGGGCGCTTCCTTGGTGATCACTACGTCGTGTACGTGGCTCTCGCGCAGGCCCGCGGGCGATATGCGCAGGAAGCGCGCATTCTCCTGTAGCGCCCGAACGCTGCGCGCTCCGCAGTAACCCATCCCGGATTTCAGACCGCCCACAAGCTGGTAGACCAGATCGGAAAGCGGTCCCTTGGCGGCCACGCGGCCCTCGATTCCCTCCGGCACCAGTTTGGCATTAGCATCCTGGCCATAGCGTTCTGCACCGCCCTGGGGCATGGCCCCCATCGACCCCATGCCGCGGTAGGTCTTGAAGGTGCGGCCCTGAAACAGCACGGTTTCGCCGGGACTTTCGTCGGTGCCGGCAAGCAGGCTGCCGATCATGACGCAATCGGCTCCGGCGGCGAGCGCTTTGGTGATATCGCCGGAGAACTTGATGCCACCATCCGCGATCAGCGGCACGCCCGCCGGACGCGCCGCCCGGGCGCATTCCGCGATGGCCGTAAGCTGCGGCACGCCCGCGCCGGACACCACTCTCGTAGTACAGATCGAACCAGGGCCGATGCCGACTTTAATCCCGTCGACACCCAGCGAGACCAACGCACATGCGCCCTGATAGGTGGCCACGTTACCGGTGATGAGCTGCACGGCCGGTAGCGCCCTCTTGACCGCCTTGACCGCCGCCATCACGCGCGCCGTGTGTCCATGGGCCGTGTCGATCGCCAGTACATCCACTTTGCGCGCCACCAGCTCCTGTGCACGCTCCAGAAAGTCGCCGGTTGCGCCGATCGCCGCTCCCACCCGCAAACGGCCCTGTTCGTCTTTCGCCGCGTATGGATATTTCAGCTTCTTTTGGATATCCTTAACCGTGATCAGGCCCTTCAGGTTGTAGTGGTCATCGACTACCAGCAGTTTCTCGACGCGGTGACGGTGAAGGATGGCCTCGGCCTCTTCGAGCGTGGTGCCGACGGGAACAGTGATCAGGTTCTCCTTGGTCATCACCTCCCGGATCGGCAGATCGTATCTGTTTTCAAAGCGTAGATCCCGGTTGGTCAGGATGCCGACCAGCCGAGTGCCCTCGGTCACGGGCACGCCGGAAATCCGATAGCGGCGCATCACTTCCATGGCTTCGGAGATCTTGCTGTCGGGGCCGATGGTGATGGGGTCCACGATCATGCCGCTTTCACTGCGCTTGACCCGGTCGACCTCTTCGGCCTGCCGCTCGATGGACATATTGCGATGAATAATCCCAATGCCGCCCTGCTGCGAAAGAGCAATCGCAAGATGCGACTCGGTCACAGTGTCCATCGCGGCGCTGACAATCGGAACATTCAGCGCTATCCTGCGGGTTAGATATGTGCGCGTATCGACCTCGGCGGGTACGACATCGCTCGACGCCGGCTCGAGCAGGACGTCATCGAAAGTAAGGCCTTCTGGAATGGCGTCTTGAATCATGGTGTAATCCATTTATCATAGCGTAGGTGTGAGCACGCCCCCGATTCGTACGGGAGTCGGTCCGCTCGGCGGTTGAATTGCGTTTTTTTTTGCAATTCCCTAAAGCTTTGACAAAGTCAAGCGATTAAGAGGGTAGGGTAATTCGGATCGGTGACGAGAACTACTAGCGAAATGCGTCCGCGCATTATTCCGCCTGGCGCAACCTGCCAGGCACGCCGGTGGGCTACTTCGTCAGCACTCGTTGTGGCCGTGCTTTTGGCTGCGCTCGAGCTGGCGGGTTGCGGGGGCCGGTCGGCGAGGGCGCCACTGGTGACCAGCGTCGGGCAACTGCGCTCGCTCAGCGAGGAACAGGTGCAGGCGGGTGTACCGGTGCAAATCAGGGGCGTGGTTATTTATTCCGACCGATTCTCCAGCTCCTGTTTCGTGCAGGATGCAACCGGCGGAATCCGCGTAGTGCTGGCACGGGGGGAGGTGCCGGCGAGGGTGGCCTCGAATGTCGTGGTCTCCGGACTGGCAGGTTCAGCCAAAACGGCGCCTTCCGTGATCCAGGCGAAAATGCTGGCGCTCGGTGCGGCAACGCTGCCCGCGCCGGTGGCGATCCGCTCGGGGGAACTGAGAGCTGCGGAGTACGAATACCGGGAGGTCATCCTGGCCGGTGTTGTACAAGCCATCAAGACCGAGCGTCCCGGCTTTATGTCCATCAGCCTGCGCGCGTATGGCACTACCATCCGGCTGAAAGTGCCGGCTTCCTCAACGGTGCTCACTGACGATTGGATCGATTCGGAAATTCGAGCCAGCGGCGTGCTGACCCGGACGTTCGACGCGAAAGGCGCTGCCACACTTCCCGTCCTGTGGGTCTCCGATGCCGCTGCTATCGAGAAGGCCAAGCCGGAAAAGCTAGCGGCGATGCTGCCGGTCACTCCCATCGGCGACCTGTTGAGCCTCGATCCGGCAAATCTGCCGGCGCACCGCGTCCGCGTCCGGGGCGTGCCTGGCGATGGGGGTCTGAGCGTCGCGGACAAGACCGGACAAATTCGAGTACGCATGTTGCGGCCCGGCGTCCCCGCCAATGTTCGCGAATGCGATGTCGCGGGATTCCTGATCTCGGAAAATGGCCGGCTGGTTGTGGATGCGGCTGTACCGGCGCGCATGAACGCGAATGGGCCGCCCGCGCATACCATCGCGCCCCATCGTTTATTGACCACCGCGCTCGAGGTACACAGCCTGCCCCTCGATGTCTCGCAACTGGGCTACCCCGTGCATCTGCGGGCCGTGGTGACTTATTTCGATCCGGCCGCGCATCTTTTGTTTGTCCAGGACCGCACCGATGGCGTCTTCGTGAGATTATCGGAAGCAACGCCTGCACCCTTGCGGCCGGGAGATATGGTGGATGTCACCGGAGTGACGGTGGCCGGCGGCTTTGCCCCGGATGTGAGCGACGCACGCCTGCAGGTTGTCGGGCACGCCGCATTGCCGGAAATCAAATCCGGAAATCTCGAAAGCGTTCTCCTGGGACGCGCCGATAGCAGGTGGGTCGAGTTGGAGGGGGTCGTCCAGCAGGTTGATCCGGGAGACGGGGACACGCTGCTCTCCATGGCGCGGGGAAAGGAAACCTATAAAGCGCATGTTTTGGCACCTCCCGCGTCGCTAGCGTCTCTGGTGGACGCTGAGGTGAGTTTGCGAGGCGTATGCGGAACTCTCTTTAACGCCAGGCGTCAACTGCTCGGCATCCAGATGTTTGTGCCCGGCCAGGAATATATACGCGTGCTGCGCGCCGCGCCCAAGGACCCCTTCTCGCAAAAAACACGTTCCATCGAGGATGTTCTGGGCTTCTCGCGATCGCGCGACGGGGAGCATCGTGTGCGGGTCCAGGGAACCGTAACCTATGACGACCGGTCGGGCTCCGTATGGGTTCGTGACGCGACCGGCGGAATCATGATCCAGGACAGCAGCGGACAGGAGTTGACCCCTGGAGACGTGCTCGATGTCGTGGGCTTCGCGGAAATCGGGCCGTTTAGCCCCGTGTTGCGCAGGGCTTTGGTGAGGAAGGTACACTCCGGACCGTCGCCCATTCCGGAACGCATCACTGCCCTCGACGCGTTGGCGGGCGGCTTTGACGCCCAGCTCGTGCAGATAGACGGCAAACTCATCGACAGGCTCAGCGGACCCGCTGCCCAAACGCTGACCCTGGAATCGGGCGGCACGATCTTCAGCGCGATTCTGCCGACCATCGGCGGCGCGCCCCGCCTGCAACCCGGAACCGTGCTGCGGCTCACCGGAATTTGCCAGGTGGAAGTGGAGCAGTCTCGCGACCTGATCGTGCCGCGGACGTTTCGGCTGCTGCTCCGCTCTCCGGCGGACATCGTTACGCTCAAAGGGGCGCCCTGGTTGACGGCGGTTCGCCTGGGCCCCATTCTGATAGGCACCACGGCTCTCATTGTCGCAGCCCTGGCGTGGGCGGGCCTCTTGCGCAGAAGAGTGAACACGCAGACCGGCGATTTGATCTTCAAGACCCTCCAATTGCAGGAGGCCAATCGCGCGACCCGGGAGGCTTTGCAGAAGGCCCGTGAGGCCGAGTCTCTCGAGCTCGATCGCAAACGCATTCTCGAGCTGGTAGCTCGAGATGAGCCCATCGAACTGATCATCAACGAGATCGCCGAGGCCGTAGCGGTTCATTGCAAGAATACGGTGTGTGCGATTCTGCTGGCGGAGCAGCAAAGCCGGCGGGTGACGACGGTCCCGGCCATGCCGGCCGGCTGGCTCGAAATTCTGGAGCGCATCGAGATCTCCGCAATTTCGTTCGCGGCGGAATTTCGCGAGCCGAAGCAGATCTGCGCGGACCCAGCCTGGAACGCTTTTCTCGACTCCCATCCAGGGACCCCTTTTCGGTCCGTGTATACGGCGCCGATTGTGGCCGATGCGGGCGGCGTGGGCGCTATCGTCGTTTTCTTCAGGGACCAGAAGCCGGCCGAGGAAGCCTTCGGCGAACAGATCGGGTTGTGGTGCAGTATTGCGGTGCTGGCTCTCGAACGCCGCCGGCTGTACGAACAATTGTCGTTCCGGGCTCAGTATGACGGCCTTACCGGACTGCCCAACCGGGCGCTTCTGTACGAGCGGCTGGAAGCGGAAATTGCGCTTGCCGCGCGGAGTGGAAGTCTGCTGGGCATTCTGTACATCGACCTGGACGGCTTCAAAGAGACGAACGACGTATTCGGCCATGGCGCCGGGGATGCGGTTTTGCAGGAAGTCTCGCGCCGCATGACCCATAGTGTGCGCCGCGGTGACACGGTCGGACGCATTGGCGGCGATGAATTCGTGGTACTGCTGCCGATGCTCGGACGGCGCGAAGATGCCGAGCACATCTCTGCGAAAATCACAGCAGCGTTGCGGCAGCCTGTCTCCTTCAACCAGCACACCCTGACGGTCGGCGCCAGCCTGGGCATCGGCATCTGGCCACTCGACGGAGACCAGCCGGACCTGTTGCTCAAGAGCGCCGACGCGCATATGTATCGGGAGAAGAACACCAAGCGGCGCCGCTGGTACGAAACAGACGTTCGTCCGCCGGAGCAGCCCGTTACTGCGGCTGCCACGCGTATTCCGCTGAAATAGGCCGCGCAGCCCGCAGGGTAGTAGATTCACTGATTGCCTATGGCGGCCTGGACCCAAAAATTGTAGACTGGTTCTTGCACTCACCGGAGAAACGGAACTGTATGTTTCAATCGAAAGTCTTTGCTTTTGGTGTAGCCCTGGCGATCGCCTCCTGCTCGGCCGTTTTGGCCCAGAAGAAGGGAGATCCCGACAAGGGAAAGGAAGTTTTCCAGCAATGCGGGGTCTGTCACAACGCCGACAGTACCGATAAGAAGATGGGTCCCGGGTTGAAGGGCCTGTTCAGCAAAGAGAAGATGAACAACGGGAAGAAGCCTACCGAAGAGAACGTGCGCGCCCAGATCGATGAGGGCGGCAACGGCATGCCGGCCTATAAGGAAATGTTGAGCGACGATGACAAGGACGATCTCATCGCTTATCTGAAGACGCTTTAGGCGACGGCTCCTTCTCCTTAATTTCCATATACCGGTCGACGGGCAAGTCCGTGTAGCGGTCTACCTGCTTGCTGGGCTCAGGCCACTTGATTTCGAGCCAGTCGACCTTGGCCGCAGGCCCCAGTCCCAGAATTTCGCGCGGGTCGCGGCTCGACAGATAACTGCCGCCGCCGTTTTTCAGACGCGATCGGCGCACGCCGCCCGCCGACCAGGTAATGCGCGCGCCGATGGCGTCCCTGTTGGCCCGCGTGCCTTCGAGCTTCAGCCCCAGCCAATGATTGCCGGCGCCCGCATGGTTGTGCAGCAGCAGGGGCGCGCCGCCGTTGTTCCCAACCAGCACATCCAGGCGGCCGTCGTTATCGTAATCGCCCACAGCCAGGCCGCGCGCCGCGAACATGCGGGCGAAGGCGGGGCCGGCATCGGCGCTCACATTACGCAGCTTGCCGCCCTCGTTGTGAAACAGCAGCAGCGGCTCTTTATATTTCACCTGGGCCGAGTACAGCTCGATCATATCGTCCGGGTGGCCGTTGGACAGAATCAGATCGATCAGGCCATCGTTATCGTAATCGAAAAACTTGAGACCCCAGCCGCTCAGAAGGCGGGTGGCCTGCGCCACGCTGTTGGCGTGCGCCACATCGGCGAAGGTTTCGTCGTGCTTGTTCCGATAGAGCGAGAACATTTCCTGGTCCACATTCGCCACGAATAGATCTTCCCAGCCGTCGCCGTCGAAATCGGCGGCGTCCACGCCCATGCCGGAGCGCGCCTGGCCGTTTTCGCTGAAGCCGACTTCAGCGGCGAGCGCGATCTCTTCCCATTTACCGTTCCCGCGATTCATGAACAGAAAGTTCTGCACCGTGTCGTTGGCCACGAACAGATCCATGCGCCCGTCGTTGTTGACGTCGGTCGCCACCACGCCCAGCCCCTTGCCGAGCGCGCGCTCGATATCGGTGCCGTGAGTTACGTCGGTGAAGGTACCGTCGCCGTTGTTGTGATACAGGAAGCTGGCGGTGGGCTTGAACACGCGCGGAATGCAATAATACCGGCGGCCCAGCTTGTTGTCCCCGCACGAGAAGTGATTGTCGGTTCCGTAGTTGACGAAGCTGCAGACGAACAGGTCCAGGCGGCCATCGTTATCGTAGTCGAACCACACCGCGCTGGTGGTCCATCCGGGAGTCGCCAGGCCCGACTTCTCGGTGACGTCGTTGAACTTTCCGTTGCCGTTATTGTGATACAGAATCGGACGGCCGTAAGAAGTGACGAACAGATCCGGAAAGCCGTCGTTGTCGTAATCGCCCACCGCGACGCCCATGCCGAAGGTGCCGCCGGATACGCCGGCCTCTTCGGTGACATCGGTAAAAGTTCCGTTGCGATTGTTCTTGTAAAGTGCGTTGCGGATGGGTTTTTCAGGCTTGTAGAAATCGGACGGCCCGCTGTTCACCAGGTAAACGTCCATCCATCCATCGTTGTCGTAATCCAGGAACGCGACGCCCGGCCCCATGGTCTCGGGAAGATAGTGAGCCGGGGATATGGCGTTGTCGTGAATCCACCGGATGCCGCTCGTCTCGGCCGGCACTTCGTCGAAGATCGCAGAGGCCGCGGCGCGCGCTGGAAACGCCAGGCGGGAGGCGCCGAATCCAGCGGCGGCCAGGAAACTTCTTCGTGAAACACGGTTGCTCGATGCAAGCGCTCGACTCCGCGATTCTTGATTCATATGTCGTTCTTATTGGCAGCGCGGAAGGTTTCCATGGTGCGTGGATTGTACGCCCAATGAAATTCGAGCTCGTAGCCGAGTGAACGGGCCAGGCCGTCGAGGTCCGGGAAGAGCGTGGCGAAGGTAATGTTCATGCGGTAGAGCTCACGCAGCCCCGTCTCGCGGATCTTGGCGGCTGGGAGGATGAACTTGGCCATCATGTTTTTCGGATCGGGATACTTGCTCGCGATTTCTTCCATGGGCCGGTCGAGCGCGCCCGGCAGCACAAAGGTGCCAGACTGCGCGATCAGCCGGCGATTCATGACTTCCGGCTCGCCCAGCCAGATGAACTCGCGATTGCCTTTGAGAAAATATCGCGCGAAGTTGCCCGCCCGCCGGGGATCCATCGACGATGTGGCGAGGGCGCGCTCGTCCGGCTTGGGAGAGCGGCGACTACCGCGAGCGCTGATCTCAGCGGGGTTCAGCGCCCATACCGCGGCGTCGCTGGTGGCGCGCTCCAAAGCAAAGAAAGCGGCCACATAAGGCGACCAGGTGAAATCCAACAAGCGCGTCGGCGCTCCGTGGTGCTGCATCAGAGCGAGCCACTGGAAGTCGTCTTCGGCCGCGGGTGGCTGCGCCAGGAACTGGTGGGCTTTGCGTTTGAAGACGCGCAGAATGCGGTCCTCCTGTTGGGGCCACGCCCGGCGGTCGATGCGGAAGCTGCGAAAGTACCGCGACAGCGCGCTGGCGAGCGGCCACTGTTCTTTGCGATGTCCGCGAAAAGCCCAGTTGGAATAGGGTGAGTCGGTGATGATCCGCAGAAAAGCTTCCCAGGATTCAAGGCGGAATTCCTTGTAGATGGCCTGAGGCTTGGGGGTCATCGGCCGTAGATGAAGCGGCTGCGGCGGGGGTCGGCGCCCCCTTCCAGCACCCCGTCCGTGATCCTGATCGCGGTAGGGGCCGAGAGGTTGCCCCAGTCGCTGAGGATAGTGATCTGATGGCCCATCTCGGCCAGCCGCTCCATGGTGGCGCGCGGAAAGCGATGTTCCATGTTCAGCTTGGCCGGGAAAAATCCGTGAAAATCGAAGGATGAGTAGAAGTGTTCGCTGTTGAAGCGGGGAGCTTCGATAGCCTCCTGCGGGGTCATTCCGAACTCCACCATGTTGAGGAACACCTGCAGCAGGGTCTGGTCCTGCACATCTCCGCCGGGGGTGGAGAATGCCAAAAGGGGCTTGCCGTCTTTGAGCACGATGGCCGGGCTGAGCGTCACGCGGGGGCGCTTGCCGGGTTGCAATTGGTTGGGGTGGCCGGGCGTGAGCACGAACGTTTGCATACGCTCGCTCAGCCCTATGCCGGTATCGCCCGCAATCACGGAAGGAAGCCAGCCGCCGCTGGGAGTTGCCGAAAACAGGTTGCGCTCGCGGTCTACGACGTTCACGCAGGTGGTGTCGCGGGCCGCCGCCAGCGACGTCGAGGCGGTGGGCACGGAGATGGGCGGGGCGAACGTGCCGGGCCTGTGTTCGAGCGACGCGTGTTGGGGATCGATCAGCTTGCGGCGCTCCGCGGCATAATCTTTGGAAAGCAGGGTCTGCTCGGGAATCTTCGAAAACTTGGGGTCGCCGTAGTAGCGATCGCGATCGGCAAATGCCAGCTTGATGGCTTCGACCAGGGTGTGGATATAAGCCGGACTGTTGTGGCCCATGGCCTTCAGATCAAAACCCTCGAGGATATTGAGGGTTTCGAGCATCACCGGCCCCTGCGTCCAGAAGCCAGGTTTGTAGATCTCGTAACCGCGATAGGTGGTAGACCGCGGCGTGTCCGTCTCGGCGTGGAAACCGGCCAGATCGTCATAAGCGATCAGGCCGCCATTGTGTTCGGAGAAATCCGCGATGCGCCTGCCCACCGATCCGGTGTAGTAGCAATCGCGCACCGCGGCCAGACGCGCGCTGCGTTTGCCGTGAGCCTGGGCTTCGGCCTCGGCCAATTCCCGCAGAGTCTTCGCCAAGGTGGGCTGGTGAAACAATTCTCCGCGCTCAGGTGGAACACCATTCGGAAGAAAAAATGCGCTGGACGTGGGCCAGATCGCGAGAAGGGGCTGCGTGCCGCGTATGAAATCGGCAAAGACTTCGGTCAGCGGAAAGCCGTCGGCATATTCGATGGCCGGCGCGGCCACTTGGGCGAAGGACATGGTGCCGAAGCGATCAAGCGCTAGAATTAATCCATCGAACACGCCAGGTACCGGCGCGGCCAGAATGCCCTGCACGGGAATGGGCGGCATGTGGTCCGCCTTTTCCCAAAGCTCGGGTTTGCGCGATTGGTAAAACTCAACGGTGGCCCGCGCGGGCGCGGTTCCAATGCCGCTGATGGCCATGACCGGTTTATCGGCAAGCTTGATGAGGATGGGGATTTCGCCGCCGAGGCCGAAATGGTCCTGCTCGGTGACGCCGGCTGCAAGCACGGTGGCGACCCCTGCATCCACGGCATTGCCGCCTTCGGAAAGAATGCGAATGCCCGCGTCAACCTCGAAGTTATTGGCCGCGCCCACCATTTCGTGCGTTCCGCGCACCGGCGGAAACATGGTGGGCCGGTTCTGGGCGAACAGGCCGGCCACCAAAACGAATACGCCGGCGAGGCTAGGCTTCATAGCGGTAGAGAGCTTGGGCGATCGGTACGCCGCGCACATCGATACGGCTCAGATCGGTAGTGCCGACGCCGTGCCGCTCGGCGAGCAGCAGGGTGTTGTCGCAGGTGCGGAAGGGCGCCGTGCCTCGCTCAGCTCGCGGACTGTAGCCCATCACGGCAGTGGCGACCGCGTCCGTGCAGACCGGATTCAAGCCCGCCAGCAGCACTCCCGGCTGCACCCTGCGGATTTTTTTGATCCACGGGCCTTCGCCGCCCGCGATAGACTCGATGCCGTCGATGATTTCCAGATCAATGGGGCGCGCCTTCGCCAGATCCGCCACAATATGCGGCACCCGATATCCAGGCTCGCGGCTGGAAGAAGGGTCGAGCTCAGACGGAGCCGATTTGGACGGCTGGCGCTTGCCCATGTGCATGGTCTTTACGCGGCCGGAAGTTGGGTTTTCATTGGGCTCGTCCACGCCTGCATCGTCGCCGTAGATGGATGCGGGCAGGTTGCCGAAACAGTTTTTGAGCGAGAGCGTCACGCCACAGGTTTCGTGGTTCTTGAGCTTGGCCATGCTGACGAAGACGTCGGTATCTTCGAAGGCGTGGTTGAGATCATAGGCCGGGAAGAGGTAGCCGCCGTCTGGCACAGTGAAGCGCGCGTACTTGCTGCCCTTACCGAGCGCATTGGTATTCTCGAACTCGACACCGGGCGCAGCCGCCAGTAGCTGCCGCACATTCCAGCCGGAATCGAGCAGATAATCTTCCAGCGGGGCGCCGCTGGCCCAGGCGCTTTCGACAAAGCGTATGCGCCGCGCGCCCGCCTGCCCCATCAGATGCGCGGTAGCGCCCACCAGCTTAGGATGCACGTAGTGCGTAATCCCCGGCGGCCTCCCATCCACGCGCAGGCCGGGGCTGCCGGTCATATTGAGCTTGATGGTTACGGTCTTGCCGCGCACGATGCGGTCGAGACCGCCGAGCTGGTCGAACATCGTAGCGAGGCGGGCAGTGACGTCTTCGTCATACGAAGCGCACCTGGCGATGGCCACCGGGGCGGCCGGAGCATTCGGCGCGGCTTTGAGCAGAGGCGCCGCACTGATCAGGGCAATCCATTCTCTGCGGGTCATTCTTCTAGTCTAGACGCACTGAGGCGCACGCGGTAACCCGGTCGATATCCACGGCAGAGCCACCTTCGTCAGGGGTATAAACTTCCAGATCTTTTTGGATGCCTTCCGGGGTGAGGAGCCGCGCGTGCTTGAAGGCGCCGAGGACCTGGACCGTGACATTCTCGATAGGGTAGGCGGAATAGTTCACCAGCTCGACAACGACCTGCTTACCGTCCTCGGTGGAGAGCACATTCGACAACATCGAGGAAACATTGAAGAGGCGCGCGCCGAGGTTCTTGTGGCCGATCATGGTCTGCACATCGTGCCAGATGTCGTTCAGCCGATCCAGTTCCGCTTTATCCAGCGTGATCTGATCGGGCTGGAGAGCGGACTGCCCTTTCCAGCCCGGAGGAGCCGTGAGCACGGTTGCCCCGGCGCGGGTAAAATCTTTGAGGATCTGCCGCTGCTCCGGAGTCAACCCATTGGGATCCACATCGACGGCCATCTTGGCGCCCTGGAGCGATTCGGAAGTGAGGCGCTGCCCGGGGATGGCACGCACCGGGGTGTGCTTGGCGGCAATCATATCGAGAATACCGCCGGACAGCAACGCATCGTCCGGGTCCTGCACCACGGCCAGTTTGCCATAGGAGTGAAGCGTTCTCCACTCGGGATGGCTCTCGAAGAACTGCAGCACCTGCGTCATACCACGCCAGTCTTTCACGGCGGCGGGATCGCCGCGTTCGAGGCGCGCGGAGAAATCGTTATCGAGCGCCACGACCCAGCGCGCTCCGGCCATTTCCGCGTCGCTGATGGCTGCCAGATAACGCTCGCCCGTGACCACCGTGTGGGGAGGTGGCAGATAGCCCAGCCAGACCGCCGCCGGACCCCACGCACGCACGGACCGTATGAAGCCCGAGTTGGTGTCGATCCAGGGCGAGCCCGAGGGCGCCGCTTTGGCTGCGCCGTTGTCGAGCACCTGTATGCCCGGCCAGACACCCTGATAGGTGCCGATAACAGGATCGGGACCGCCCAACGGCATATGCGCACGGGAGGTTAGTTCAACCACCACCGCATGCGAATCGGCAAGCGCGTCGCGCACGCGCGCGGCGGTGCCATTGGGGAAATCGCCCTCGAGCACAATGCCCTGTATGCCGGCGCGTATGGCCGCGCGGGCTGGGACAGCGGGATCGGCGCCGGGTTTCAAGACTGCCAGCGTGACGATGCCGCGCTCCGAAGCGCGGTGAGCCATCTCGGACGAGTAAGACTCCAGCAGCAGGCAGTTGATGGGCGTGCCGGAGAGCAGATCCAGGGTCTTGGGATCGCTCCAGTTCCAGCGCGCGGGAACCCAGGAAGACGGCGGCACCGACGCGAAAAGAGGCGTGATCGCGAGGGCGGCAACCCAGCGTGCCGTACGCAGCATCATCCTCTTACTCTACCCGGATTTGGATCGGGGTACCAGGACGGCCTAAGGCCCACCTGGCCTTGTGTCCTGTTGTGACGCGCCGTACCCTGAAAGATGTCCGGTCGAGACGAAATATGACCTTCGCCAGCATACTGCTGATTCAGTCGTTGATTTGCGGGCTCTCGGTCGCTCTCGGCGCCACACTGGCACTGCTAAGCTGGCAAAACAGGCCCGTCCGCAGTCTCGAAGAACGTGAGCCATCGCCCCGGCCGGAGATTCCCGCCCTCTGGCGAAACTAGTTAGTACTCGGAAGTCGTTAGCGCGACCGGTATAACCTGGCCAATCATCAGCACTTCAGGGCCACCCGCGGCCATATCACGGGTGTGCGTTTCCTGTCCAAGAGGATACTTTCCGGATGCGCCGTCATCCAGGAGTTGCCTGGCCGAGCCTACGAAAGTGACGCGTATAGCCCGGATTGAGATGCCCAACCGATGAACCGGGAAAGTGGATTCCGTATAGTTGGAGTTACCGTGCTCTCGAGAAGACTCATGCTTATGTCTCCTGTAGTTCAACTGATCCCGAGTGCCACCGGCGCCGTTGGGACGATGACGCGACGAGTTCCCGAAGACCGAGACAAACGCCGTGGCGGGGCGCCTGATTTCCGACCTGGGGTTAACGCCGGTATCGGCCGCGTACGGCACAGTTGGCCTATGGGAGCCAAACCCGAACCGGGCTGCGGCGCTCGACAGTTTCAAGAAGCGCTGCGAGATGTTCGCATCGCTGGGCTCAACAGAACTTATGCTCCAACTACGGCCACTGAGAAATTCACACTGGACGACTACAGGGCCGGTGCTCAAAACATGCGTGAAGTTGGGGAAATCGCCAAACACTTTCGCATGACTGCGATAGTAGAATTTGTGCGCGCATCTTCATTCGTCTCCACGCTGACGACGCTGCTCAAGATGACGCGCGAGGCAGACGAAATCTTTGCACCCATCGCCGCGGATGACATCGGCGAAGTGTATCGCGCCGGTGATCCCAGGATGGCTGATGACGTGGCCGTCGAGATCTCCGCCGGGCGCGGCAGCGATTGCTTCTCGCGCGAGGTGCGCGCCGTGCGCGCCGTGGCGCGCTGAATCATCCCAACATTTGCCATCTCTACGACGTGGGACTCGTTTACCCGGTGATGGGACTGGTGGCGTGGCCGACGCTGGCGCTAAGGATCACGCAGGGTGCCGTGGGGCTGGATCAGGCGGCGGGTATCGCAAAGCAGATCGCCGACGTGCTGGAAGCCGCCCCACGAGAAGGGAATCGTGCACCGGGATCTGAAACCAGGCAACCTCAAAGTGCGGCCGGACGGCACGGTGACCAAATGCGCGAGGGGCTTGTAGATAGCAACAGTTGACCCGCGGGCGAGAAGAATACCATTCCCGAGGCGTGATGTTTTTACATATTCTTCACATTGTTATGACAACAGGCTCGCCAGGACAGAATATGATGACGGCTTGACGGAGGGAAATTCCATGGCAGCCAAAATGCAAGTAAACGCTTTCATCGCGCTGCTCGCTTGCTGCGCGTACGCCGCCGGACAGCAGCTCACCAGTGTCCACACCTTCGTGTGCAAAAACCCGCAGGATACAGGACCCTGCCCTCAGGGCGGTAATCCTAGCTCTCTGATCCAGGGGTCGGACGGGAACTTCTATGGCACTGCTGAGAGAACCGGGAGGGCGCCCGATGGGGGCGGCGGGTTGATATTCTCGCTGACACCATCGGGGACGTACGCCACGGTGCATGAGTTCGCTCCCGGACACGATGAGACCTACCCGAACGGCAGCACTCCGCTTCGACTCATCGCAGGACCGGATGGCAAGCTCTATGGCGAAACCGCCTTGGGTGGCTCGATGGGCTACGGAGTTTTGTTCCGAGTCGACAAAAATGGAAAGAACTACCAGGTCCTCCAGAACTACTCGGTTGACCCAGCCGCCCCGAACGGGTCCTCGCCAACCTCCTTGGCTGCGGGGAACGATGGCAACGTTTACGGGACGACCTACTACGGTGGAACCGACAGTTGCGGCTACGGCAACAATTGCGGGACGATCTTTCGCGTCATTGCCGCAACGGGAGCCTATGAAGTCGTGGTCAACTTCGATTCCGCCACGACCGGAGGGTTTCCCACTAATCTCGTGGTGGGTCCCGACGGGACCTTTTATGGCACCACGATCGTTGCGAACGGTTCCATACTTTTTCATTACATCGAGTCAACTGGAGAGATGCAGACGGCTTCGCTGGTCTTTCCGGTGGTTGATCAAGCGGCTACCCACGGAACTGTCTCTGCCATCGGTCCCGACGGAAACCTCTATGGCACCTATGCCGGATATCTTCTGGATGGTATCGGGATCTTCGAGGTTTAACTCGACGGCAGCAATCTCCAGATCTATCCGGTCTACACAACCGACTCTAATGTCAGTCCTGATGGATTGGTGCGGGCAAGTGACGGCACCTTCTGGATGGCTGAGTATTATGGCAGCACCGGTTTCGGCGACATCGTAAACCTTTCTCCGGTTAACGGAAGCCTGATTCAGACCCTGACCCCATTTTCGTCGACGTCGACGGACGGCGGAGCCCCGGTTCAACTTATCTCTGCCAGAGGCGGAACGCTTTTGGGCGTGAGCTCGCTGTACGGCCAAGCGCCCAAAGGTTCTTATGCCGCCGGAGCGTTGTTTAAGCTGACGCCTTAGCCGCCAACCGCGCCCCGCCCCTGGCTGCCCGACTCCTACTCCCCGACCTTGTGGGAACCACGATTATTGGCCATGGACGACGGCTCCGTCCAGCCCATGATGACCCGCGAGAGTGCATTTGGGTGCGGCGCGGAATCTGTCGGCCGTGCGGGAAGACCTTCACGATCCTCCCGGATTGGCTGGCGCCGTCCGGTCACTACACCCTCCATTGCCGACAACAGGCCTGTGTGCGGATCGCCGCCGGCGAGTCCGCCGAGCAAGCCGCACCTCACTGCAAGGATCCGACCCGTTTGCCGGACCCCTCTAGCGTGCGCCGATGGGCACAACGGCGATTGCTCAGCGTGTGGTGCTGGCTGACCGCCGGAGTCATCGGGATCCACTTTCTAGGGGCGACCACCATCCTTGCCTGGGATCTCAGCGCGGTCTGCCGTATTCTGCCAATCGAGGCGAGCAGTCCATGAATCGAATCGCGCCCGATGAACTGAAACAGCAGATTCCGTTGCTGGAGTATCTACAAGCACACGATTGGCAGCAGGCGAAACCTATCGGCTTCGGCCGCCTTCTGGGACTGTGTCCGTTGCACGCCGACCACAAGCCGAGCTTTCTTGTTGATCCCCACAAAAACTTGTTCTACTGCTACGGTTGTCGTCGCGGCGGCGACGTGATTCGTTTCGCCGAACTCTGTCACCAGGTGAAGTTCCCGCAGGCTGTGGCGTTGCTGCATTAATGGCGCGGCCTGCCGCCGCTATTGCACGAAGCTGCGGGTTTCTATCGGATACAGTTACACCGCCATGCTGAGGCTACGCGCCTGGCGGCTGCCCGCGAGGCTGGTTGTCACAGTTGGGCTACCCGCTCCAGACGTTGCGTCAAGCCGGTTTGGTAACCGCCTCTGGATACGACGCCTATACGCATCGTGTCGTGTTTCCACTCGACGGCAACCTCTATGGCCGCAGCCTGTCCGCCGCGGCGCCGCCGCATCGTTTCTTGCCGGGCGCCAAGGGCGGCTTGTACGCGTGGGAGCAAGTCCGACAGTATCCAGAGGTGATTCTCGTCGAGGGCCTGTTCGATTACGCCGTCTTGTGGCAGGCCGGCTTTCATAATGTCACCTGTTCGATGGGAAATCATCTCAGTGCGCATCAGTATCGGCAACTGTGCGACCTGCCGCGAACCGTCTATCTTGCCTTTGATGCCGACACAAACGCTAGTGGCCACGCACTGTAATGCCCAAGAGTGCAGAGACGAATGGTCACTATACTTGTGTGACACTCGAGAAATGCTGGGCAACCGATTTAGGCTCGATCCCGATTTCCGCAAGCTGTGGATCGGCCAGGCGATCTCGCAAATCGGATCCAACATCACTGGCGTCGGCCTGCCCCTCACCGCCGTCCTCGTCCTCAAAGCGTCGCCTCTTCAGATGGGATTCCTGTCCGGAGTGGGCGCGGCGGCCCTACTTATATTTGGCCTCTTCGCCGGAGCCTGGGTGGACCGTCTGCGTCGACGGCCAATCCTGATTGCCGCCGATCTGGGGCGCGCCGCGGTGCTGGGCATCATCCCGCTGGCAGCGATGCTGCACCGGCTGACCATTGGTGACCTCTACCTGGTTGCGGTGGGCAGCAGCGTCCTGACCGTCCTGTTCGACGTGAGCTACCAGGCGTATCTGCCCTCGCTTATCGCGCGCGAGAACATCCTTACCGGAAACAGCAGGCTGGCTTTGACCGAGTCGATCGCGCAGATCGCCGGTCCCGGCATCGCCGGCATCCTGGTGCAGCTGATCACGGCGCCCATGGCCCTGCTGTTCGACGCTGCGTCGTTCGTCTGTTCCGCCATCTCAGTGTGGCTCATCCGCAAACCCGAACCAGTGCCCAGGCGAACCCTGGAACCCCATATCGGCCGGGAGATCTCCGAGGGTCTGGGCGCGTCGTGGCGCGATCCATTGCTCCGCGCACTGGCCGGTCGCACAGCCACCAGTGCGTTCTTCTTAGGCTTCGGGAGTAGTCTCTACTTTCTATTTACGATGCGTGAGCTGGGGTTGACCGCTGCCCTTTTAGGCATCATCATCGCGATCGGCGGGACCTCCGCCTTATTTGGCGCCTTCCTGGCAGAGTGGCTGGTGCGCCGCTTTGGTTTCGGCCGGACTTTCATTGGCTCCGCGGTGGTGATTGGGATAGCGATGTTATTGATACCGCTGGCGCACGGATCGGTGGCGGCCTGCTCCGCTTTTCTAATTGCTGCGCAATTGGGTGACTTGGCGTGGCCAGTCTATACCATCAGCGAACGAAGTTTACGGCAGGCGATCACACCGAATCATCTTCTGGGACGTGTCAATTCCTCCACGCACCTGCTCTTTCACGGCGTTCTGCCGCTGGGCGCGCTCGCTGGCGGCGCCATCGCGCAGGCCGTGGGAATGCGGCAGGCGCTGCTGATCGGCGCAATCGGAGTTCTACTTTCGACGATGTGGCTGGTGTTCTCCCCGGTACGCCGACTGCGCGAACTCCCGCATGCCGTGAGCGAAATAAGGGCTTGAGCACATCTCGTGGAGTGGACCGAGCCATCCTGGTTCGCAATCATACGGGTGTGATGACGTAACACAAACACCGCGACCTCACTGCGCTCTGCTACAACGCCGAGCTGTTCAAAATGTTATCGTCCATGAACGACCCGTAGAAAAAGGTCGCCACCCTTCGGTCGCCCATCATGGCTCCTTAGATTTGGTCCACTGCAGTCTTAGTTTCCCCCTGCGGGCCGTCGTTCGTCAAACGTTGATTCGTCATTGTTACGATGAACGGCGCTCATGCTTTCGCTCTGCGCCGTCGCTTTCTGTCGTGGCGGTGACTAGTCCCCAGTTCATGCTGGGCATTCTCCGGTGGGCGAATTTCGCGAGCAATTCAACGAAGGCTTGGACGCAGGGAATTGTGCCGGCTAACCAGGGCGGCAACTGAGACGACGAACAGAATCGTCGTTGTCCGCGAGGACGGTACCGACGTCGAAGAAACTGAATATGGCCGCCGTATCTATGATGCGCGTCGGCTGCCGGCACATTGTCGTATGCCGTGCCACTTGAGGGTTAAGGTGCCAGGAGGAAGTCAGCGGATGGATAGCGCGCTGTTCAACAAGATCTATAATATGTCCTCGCCTGGAACTTATGTTGTTACAGTGGAATACAACCCTTGGGGACCAGAGGACACCACACACCTCAACGAGATTATTAAATCCAACTCAGTGGTCATAACTTTGCAGTAAGCTGATGATAGTGCGTCTGCTTAGGAACCCGCTTCGTTGAAGCCGGAATGGTAGGAATGGTTAGCCATGTCCTGGGCGGCTTCGAACCCATTATGCGAAAACGCCGACATTGCCGGTTCCCCCGAACGTGTGATTACAGAACTGCTCTGACAGCGGCGCCTCCCGCTGAGACGGCGACGGGCACGGCCGCCCCGGGCGTAATGCCGGCGGGTATCTGTGCGTTGATCTGCATGACTCCGGCCACCAGTCCCGGAGCCACGCCATGGTAGGTGACGGTCGCCAACTGGCCCCCGATGGTCACCGAAACGGCGGCCTGCGACAGCGGCAGGTTGCTGGTGGGGATAATTGAGCCATCCGCCACTGCGCGGTGTGCGGTTGCCTCTAGCTGGCGGCCGCTGGAGCGCGCTTGGAAAGCTCCTCGGACAGCCAAGCCTTCGCCAGTCTCCATTCCCGCTTTACCGTGACGACCGAGATTCCCATTACTTCGCTGACCTCCTGTTCGGTCAGACCGCCAAGGTACCGTAATTCCGCGACCTTGCAGAGGCGGGCGTCTATCTGCTCCAAGCGGGACAGTAGCACGTCGATCTCGAGAACCGTATCCAAATCCTGGTCGGTGGCCAGCAGCACCCGATCTAAATCGACCTTCTCGCGCGATCCTCCGCGCTTGTCAGCGCCACGCCTGCGGGCGTGGTCCGCCAGGATGCGGCGCATCATGCCCGCGGCCAACGCGAAGAAATGCGCCCGGCCCTGCAGGTCCGGATCCGCGGCGCCGGCCAGCCTGATGTAGGCCTCATGAACCAAGGCGGTCGGTTGTAGCGTGTGATTTTGCCGCTCGCCTCGCATGAAGTGAGCGGCCAATCTCCGCAGATCGGGATACAAAAGCGACATGAGTTTTGACCGGGCTTTCTGGTCGCCCTGGCGCATCTCATAGAGAAGGTGAGTGATTTGACTCGGCGCAACAGAGGGTTTCGCTTCCACCTTCGTTCCTCCTGGTGCCTATCATTATAGCTATCAGTTTCGGCCATGGAGCGCTATCCTGCCGGCACCCACCTGGACTAAAGACCAGGCGAGCGGGGATGGTTGAAATTAACTCAGCGTACAGGCGCGTTCATGATCCGCAATTCCTCCATCTTGCGCTTTCTTTACTGGAGGCCAAAGTGCAAAACGTATTTTGGGGACCAAGGAACGCTTTCGTTAACCGATGGGAGGAAACCATGAACCGCCTGACGGAACATAGGTCTTTCTGTTTCGCTGGACAACCGGCCCCTTGCGTGGGCTATTTCGCCGGTGACGTG
>Ga0302326_10002296_pt1 | contig 46804 bp, 36 predicted proteins | sample Palsa_T0_3_FD_202264 | JGI IMG/M metagenome (GOLD analysis project Ga0302326, IMG submission 202264) | Peat permafrost microbial communities from Stordalen Mire near Abisko, Sweden - Palsa_T0_3 | ecosystem: Environmental > Terrestrial > Soil > Palsa > Peat permafrost | place: Sweden: Abisko... | reverse complement strand
GGATGTCGCTCTGAACATAGCGGCCGTCGGAAAAGTCCTCCTCGAACGAGGCGATCGTATCGCTCCAGGCTTCGGAGGTGATTTGTTGACGGAAGGCGGCCAGCCCAATGGCGTTTGTGATTTCGGCTCTACCGTGATGGGTCACCGTCAGGGCCAGGGGATGGCGCCTGCGCCAGGCATTCATCGCGGCCGATTCGGGCTCGCGTATGTACAACTTTGTGAGCGCGCTGGGATCTACGTACGGCGCAGGTCTAGCGGTCGCCACGATTGTCATCGTGAAGCGTTTCGACCTGCGCAGCGTCGAGGGCACGTGGTTGGAATCGACTCATCCTCTCGATGTAGTCCTTGGGGGCGGGAGCCTTATTCCGAGCCGCGGGCGTATAGGCTATCAACCGGTAACGGGGCCGCCCCTTCTCGGTCAATACCACCTCGCCTTGCGTTTCTACGAGCTTTCTAACCTTGGGGAACTGGTTGCGGAGGTCTCGCACGGTGACGGTGGTGCTCATAGTGATACGATTCTGTATCACCACGGCGGGACTGTCAATAGTGCCCACAAGGGAAACGTTCCCGCAACAGGCGCTCGAGGCATCTGGGGATGCGTCGGTAAAGCCACCCACTGCGGACAATTGTTTTTTTCACGTAACCGGCCAATTATCGTGCGGGGTCTATTAAGCAAGTTGTGCAGACATCTGTAACTGCCTAAGTTACCTCAAGAATGCAACCCCCGGTCCTAGGAGCGATAGCTGCCACGAATGCGGCTGGGTTTGCGACCCAATTCCTCGGATCATCGTCTAATCTCCCGGTCGGTCTGATTCGTTAATTCGCCTTTCCCATCCAGCGATGGATTCCAAAGCGAGAATGGCCGCGTCGTAATTCTTTGCCAGGTCTGCGACGACGTGATCATGGTCGAAGGAAATGCGATGGCCGGCGTGTACGGCTGCAGGCTCGCTCGCCCATCGTGGTCTTTGACGAACTGCACAAAGACAAAAAGTGGAAGATGTTTTTGAAAGGCTTTTTTGATGTCTATGGCGAGACATACGCGAGGTCGCGCAGATCGAAACATTGGGCTTACTGGAGACATTGAGCCATATTCTCGCCGAGCGCTCTGGACAGCAACTCATCTATTCCCACCTCGCCAATGAAGTCGGTATTGCAGTCGATACGGTGAAACGTTGGATCGACATATTGGAGCGATTGCATTTCGGTTTTGTGGTGCGTCCGTGGTTCAACAATGTCGCCAATTGACATCCCTTTCGTGGCGGTTGATTGTTTCACCCGCACCGATCCGGTGGTTGTACCGGCACGGACGTTGCTCAGTCAATTATTGTGACCGAGCGAGCAACGGAATTCGGCAGCTACACATCGACCTCGGTTTTCTTTGCACCTACCACAAGAACGGCCTGTCGCGCTGACGCTCAGCGCGCAAGGCCGTAGCCAACTCGAAACCATCCAAAGAGCCATCCACTTCGTCCTGTTGCCGCCACCGGGGGCTGCAGGAAAAACAGGGGAACCCCGAGCGAATTCCCCGAGTTCGCGCTCGATGCACGCTGGCTCCGATTAAATCGACCAGCGCCCGGCAAATCCCGGTCTCACGCCATCATTGAGTTATGGCTTGAGCAGCACTTTGCCGACCACTTCGCGATCTTCGAGCAGGCGTTCTCCCTCACCAGCCTCCTCGAGTGGCAGCACCTTATCAATGACCGGTACGAAGCGGCCGCGCTCCACCAGATTGAGCAATATCTCGAGGTCGTCTTTCTGCCAACCGTTGGAACCGATCAGCGTATGCTCATAGGTCCACCAGTAGCGCGCATCGAGCGTGAGATCGAACCCGGCCGTGGCCCCGCAGCTAAGGATTCTGCCGTGCTTCTTCACGCACTTTTGCGTGGCCGGCAACGTATCGCCGCCGGTAAAGTTTACGGCCACGTCGACACCGCCCGTACCGCTAATGCGCGGCTTGCCGTAGATTTCCTTGACAGTTTCGGGGAAGGGTTTGTCGACATAGTTGGCCACATGAACGGCTCCCAGATCCTCGAGTCGTCGCATTTTCGGCTCGCTGCTCGCGAACGCGAGCACTTCCGCTCCAACCATTTGGGCGAGCTGCACGCAGGCGACACCGACGCCGCCGCTGGCACCGAGCACCATGACGCGTTCGCCGGCTTTGACGCCTCCTCGCACAATCAACATCCGATAGGCGGTGCCATAAGCCAGCGGTAGGGCCGCCGCCTGCTCGAAACTGACGGCCTCCGGAATCTCGAGGAGCGTCGTCTCCCGCACGGCGACAAATTCCGCACGACCGCCGTCCATCGTCTCGCCCAGCATGCCGAATCGCCCACCCTCGCGCATGACCGGGTCGATCAGCACGCGTTTGCCGAGCCAGCTTGACTGCACGCCCTCGCCCAGCGCCTCGACCGTCCCGGCAATGTCGGAACCGACGATGAGCGGCAGCTTGATCTTGATCCCCGGCATGCCGCGGCGGGTGAAAATGTCGTGGAAGTTCACCGCCGTCGCGACGACCCGTACCAACACCTCACCAGCCTGCGCCTTGGGTGCGGGATGGCTGTGCCGGAATTGCAGAACCTCGCGACCTCCGTGGGCCGTAGTCAAAACAGCTTTCATCGCCTCCCCTCCCCGGATCAGCCGGGCTGAGTTCCATAACAACCCCGCCCGAGGGCAATCAGCCGGCCGCTAGTATCTAAGACGTCGATGTCGACGACACCGATGGTCCGTCCGGCGCGCCGGACCCGCGCCTGGGCAATCAGATCCGCGCCGACCGCGGGCCGCAGATAGTCCACGCGGAAATTGATCGTCGGCACACCGTGGCCGTAGACCCCGATCAGCGCAAAGTCGCCGGCGATATCGATGAGACTTGCGACGACTCCGCCATGGTATTGGCCAGTTCCCGAAGAACGCTCGACGTTCGGTCCGTAAATCAACCGCAGCGAGACTGTTTGTGCGGCTGAGTCGAATGCTTCCAAGCGCAAGCCAAGCAGTTTCTGGAATGGGCTGTCCGCAAGGAGCGCTTCCAAAGTCTGCCGAGACGCGGGACTGTCCATATTCAAAGACCTAAGCCGGCGTAGCCGGAACCAAACATAAAAGCATACCTTGAGCCACAAAAGTCATAAGAGACTAAAGCTACGGAGCACATATTCGTGGCAGACTAGCACGAGAAGCCGTCGCGCAAACATCGGCGACGACGCCTGAGTACTGCGATCCGACGGGTCTTGCCCGCATTCTCGAGTGTTACTCAAACACGCCATGACTAAACGCCAATCCAAGCATCTCCCGGAGATTCGATCGCGAAAGGAGCGTCGAACAGCGACTCACGGCAGGCGCATACCGCCTTTCGAAGCGCTCGACGACGTGCTCGTCGCCCGTGAGCCGATTCTCGGCATGCCGGAACAGGAAATAGAACAATTCCTCGGCGATAAGCTGATCGCCCAATTGAACGGTGTCCAACCACTGACTCTCGAAGGGGCTCAACGCCAGCAGCGGTGGGCGACACGCGGAATCCGGCATTTCCTCAGCGAGCAGGACGATAACGGCTACTGGGATTTTTTCAAAATCGCGGATGGCTTCTTGCTTTCGATCACCGATGCGCAATACCGCAAGGACACTTGGGTTCATGTCGAGGGAACTGCATATTTCAAACTACGTTTACTGTTGGCGGGTTCACTACGCTCCGCGTCAGGCGAAATCATCGTTCAGGGTCCGGAGACCTTGCTCTACCTATCGCCTGGCACCAGCCGGGAAGGCTATTACATTCTTGCCGACGAACCGATTCAAATGGTGGTACTGCACTGCCGGTCGGAGTTGCTTACGCGTGATTTTTGCTTGAATCCGAATGAAGTACCGCCGCCGTTGAGTAAATTATTTGCCCGGAATCCGGAAGCGGAGAGCCTGAGGATGCCCCTCGACACGAGTCTCATGCACGCGGTTCAGCTGGTGGTTGAATCCCGTCATGCAATGATGCCGGGTATGCGTGGCCGGTACTTGGAAGCATTGGGCACGCAAATACTCTTGCAGGCGATCGGCGAATTCAGGAATCGCGCCATGGTGAATAGTACGCCGGTCGGCATACGAGCACGCGACGTGAATCTCATCTATGAGGCACGCGACTATTTGACGCAACACTACCGAGATCCTCCGAAGATTCTCGAGCTAGCGCGGATGGTGGGATTGAACCAGACGAAGCTCAAAGCGGGTTTCCTGGAAATCACTCAGCTCACCATTTATGGCTACATCACCAAGTGTCGGATGGAACGTGGCGCCGATCTATTGCTGAACGGCAACTACAGCATTGCGGAAGTCGCTTATGAGGTGGGCTACGACTATCCCGGCAATTTCACCTCCGCCTTCAAAAAATTTTACGGCAAGCTGCCGCGCAGCATGACCCTACGGAAGCGGAAGCCCTACTAGACCTCGTCAAGTAAATCTTTCCGCAGCAGCAGGATGCCCCACTACCGCGTAGGGATTCATTTGCCGGAACTACTATCTCGCATATTGTTGGCGCACATTATTGGGGCATGATTGGGGCATTATTGGTGCCCGCGCGCGGCAACTAATGCAAGTCGACATATGACTACTTAGATCGGACAAAATGAAAAAGGACGACTCATCGGAACCGCGGTATGTAGCTATGATCCCGAAGCGATGTGGCGCTCCGGGCCGTTTTTTTTTGCGCACTATCGCGAAGTGACAGAGGGTACCCGATGAATATCGCCGCCGAACCCACCGGAACTATCGACACAGCGTTGCTGCATACCCAACGACTGCTTCAGCGCAACCCCGGACTGGCGGCCGAACAAGCCGGCGAAATTCTCAAAGTGGCACCGAATCACCCGATGGCGACCTTGCTCCTGGGTTCCGCACGACGCATGAGCGGCGACACCGCGGGCGCTTTGCAGACACTGAAATCTCTGGTCGTAGCGCAGCCGCAATGGGCGGTGGCGCATTACGAGCTGGGTCTTGCGCTGGCAGATAGCGCGCAAACCGACGCCGGCTTGGCGGCTCTACGCCGCGCGGTGACCCTGAAGCCGGATATGCCCGATGCGTGGCGGGCCATTGGCGATCACCTCATTCTGTGTGGTGACATTCAGGGCGCCGATGCTGCTTATGCACGGCACATCAAGGCCTCAACCCGCGACCCCAGGCTCTTGGTCGCCGCCTCCGCGCTGGTTGAGGGACGAATCGCGCAAGCGGAGACGTTGCTGCGGGCGCATTTGAAACAGTACCCGACGGATGTCGCGGCGATCCGCATGCTCGCCGAGGTGGCGGCCCGGCTCGGCCGCAATGCAGACGCCGAGGCGCTGCTCGAGCGATGCCTGGAATTGGCTCCGAGCTTTCATGCGGCACGTCACCAATACGCCATCGTGCTGGAGCGGCGAAACAAGCCCTCCGCCGCACTGCGCCAAGTCGACGAATTGGAGAAGCTTGACCCGCACAATTCCGTCTATCGAAATCTGAAGGCGGTCATTCTGTTGAAGATCGGCGAGTACGATCAATCCATCGAAATCTACGCCGAGGTATTGAAAGCGCATCCCGCGCATCCGAAAATCTGGTTGAGCTACGGACATATCCTCGCCACGGCAGGCCGGGAGCAAGACAGCATTGCGGCTTACCGCAAGAGCATCCAATTGGCGCCTGAGCTGGGCGAAGCCTTCTGGAGTCTCGCGAATCTGAAAACCTTTCGGTTCAGCGATCGAGACAAGCAAGCCATGCGGCTGCAGCTTGCGCGGCGCGATTTGACCGAAGAGGATCGCTTCCATTTCGATTTCGCGATCGGCAAGGCTCTCGAAGATGACGCTGACTATCAGAATTCGTTCAATCATTACCAAAGTGCCAATGCACTGAGGCGCGCCCGTTCGAATTACGATGCCGAGGACGTGTCCGCGTTCGTGCGGCGTTCCAAAGCCGTGTTCACGCGGGAATTTTTCGACAGCCGCGACGGCTACGGGATCCCGGCTCCCGACCCGATCTTCATCGTCGGGTTGCCGCGCGCGGGTTCGACGCTCATCGAGCAAATTCTGGCCAGTCATTCGCGCGTGGAAGGCACCATGGAATTGCCGGACCTGGTCATGATCGTGGACACCTTGGCCGGAAAGACCAAGCCATCTGAAGAATCGCGGTATCCCGGTATGCTCGCCGCTCTGAGCGCCGAGGATTGCCGCCGGATCGGCGAAGACTATATCGGACGAACCCTGATCCAGCGCAAGACGGCCAAGCCCTTGTTCGTGGATAAAATGCCGAATAATTTCGCACACATAGGTCTCATCCGGCTGGCATTGCCCAATGCCAAGATCGTCGACGCTCGCCGACATCCGATGGCCTGTTGTTTTTCGGTGTTCAAACAGCAATTTGCGGAGGGGCACCGATATTCGTACAGCTTGGAGGACGTGGCTCGCTATTACCGCGACTACGTGCAGCTGATGGAGCACTTCGATCGCGTGATTCCGGGCCAGGTGCACCGCGTTTTCTACGAGAACATGATCGAGAACACCGAAGCCGAGGTCAGGCGCCTCCTGGCCTATTGCGGCTTGCCTTTCGAGAGCGGCTGCCTGCGTTTTCACGAGAATGACCGGCCAGTCAGAACCGCGAGCGCCCAGCAGGTCAGACGGCCCATCTACCGCAGTGGCGTCGAGCACTGGCGTCACTATGAAGCGTGGCTGGATCCGCTCAAGCAGGCCCTGGGCGATGTCCTGCTCGCTTATCCGAACACGGTCCCATCGTCGAGAAGCATGAACGATTGAAATAATGGAAACGCCCATGCGTCGGAGATGATTTCCAGAGGAACGAAGCTGAAGGGGGGGTTGGTATAACCTAAGGGGATGATTCAATGACTCGAAGCAGAAAGCGGAAACTGGCGCGTATTCGCGCCCAATGGGCCGGCATGCCGCTGGCGTCTGCCCTGATCGTAGGCGGTGGTGTGGCGCACTCGGCGGACACGACCGATGCCGGCGCGCTGCAGGAAATTGTCGTCACGGCACAGAAACGCACCGAGGACTCGCAGAAGGTGCCGATCAGCCTGCAAGTTCTCACCGGGCAGAACCTCGAGCAGCATCAGGTCACGGACTTCGACGATTTCGCCAAACTGTTGCCGAGCGTGAGCTTCCAATCGTTCGGTCCGAGCCAGGCGCAAATTTACTTCAGAGGAATTGCCAACGGAGGCATAGACGCTCCCAGCCACGCGGGGGCCCTCCCCTCGACAGGGGTGTACCTGGATGAGATCCCGGTCACCGGGATCGGCGGCACCCTCGACGTGCATATCTATGACGTCGCGCGTGTCGAGGCCTTGGCCGGTCCACAGGGTACTCTGTACGGCGCGAGTTCCCTCTCCGGCACCTTGCGCATCATCACCAACAAGCCCGATCCGAGCGCCTTTTCCGCCGCTTACGATGTCAAGGCAGACAAATTCGGCCGAGGCGACGGTGGTGGGCAATTCGAGGGATACGTCAACATTCCACTCGCCGAGAATATCGCCGTTCGATTGGTGGGTTTCTACGATCACCAAGGCGGCTATATCAACAATGTGCAGACCACGAACACCTATTTGCGCGGCATACCGGCGCTGGGCATCCCCAATGACCCCATTGCCGTCAGCAACTATGGCAACGCACCGGGCGCCGCTGAACCCAACGTGACAGGCTCGAATTTCAACCCCGTCAGCACCTATGGGGGACGCGGGGCACTAAAAATCGAACTCAACGACAACTGGACCATCTCGCCGGAAGTGCTGGTCCAGGACCAGAGAGCGGAAGGTAATTTCTCCTATGACCCCGATAAGGGCTATCTGAATATCGGAGATTTCGGCAATGAGGTCAACGAGGATAAATGGTGGCAATCGGCTCTGACGGTGGAGGGTAAGGTCTCGAACTTCGATGTCCTGTATGCGGGCGGCTATTTTGAACGTAACGTGCACAACTTGGTCGATTATTCCGGATATACGGTGGCGTACGATGCCTATTCGCAGTTGGCAGGAGCTACTTCTTCGGCGACCCGTTTCCAGAATTGCGCCACAGGCACTCCGGCCAACAACTGCAATGGCGCCGGCGGCCCGCTCACCGATCCGACTCAGCTCCAGGACAATCAAAATAAATATGAGAAATTGAGCCAGGAGCTGCGCATCAGCTCACCGGCCGATTATCGGCTCCGAGGGGTGGCCGGGCTATTCTACGAGCGCCAGAGCGACGACATCCGGGCAGTCTTTACGACGCACGATCTGCCCTCCTACTACGCCATCGCCGGGTCGCCCGGCGTGCTTTTTCTGAACCAGCTGACTCGAACAGATCGAGACTATGCGGTGTTCGGCGACGCCACCTTCGACCTGACCGATAAGTTCAAGATCAGCGCCGGTATCAGACAATTCTGGGTGAACAATACGCTGTACGGCTTCCACGGTTTCCAGGGTGCCTGCAGAGGCGCGATCGATTCGGCCCCGGTCGTTCCCAATTACCGCCCGTGTGTCGATACCGACAAGAAGGTCGTCGAAGATGGTGAAACTCACAAGGTCACCCTGACCTATCAGATCGATCCCGATCGACTGGTGTACGGAACCTATTCGACGGGTTTCCGGCCGGGCGGCAATAACGTGCGGACGGATGTAGCCCCCTACGGCGCGGACACGCTCACCAATTTCGAGCTCGGTTGGAAGACGGCCTGGCTCAATCATCGGCTACGGACCAACGGTGCCGTGTTCTACGAGCGCTGGAAGGACTTTCAGTATGGGGTCACGGGAGTCAACGGAACTACGAGCATCGTGAATGCCGCCAACGCTCAGGTGAAAGGCGTTGAAAGCGACGTCAGTTGGCTGGCTCTCGACGCGTTGACTCTGTCGGCCTCCGCAACCTACGTCAATGCGCGCACGACACAGAATCTTTGCGACCTGAATTTCGAGGAGCAGGTGGTGCACAGTTGTCCCGCCTCCGAATTGGCCGCTCCAGCCGGCACCCAGCTTCCCGTCACGCCGAAGTTGAAGGGGAACGCGACGGCGCGTTATAAGTTCAACGTGGCGGATTACGAGAGCTTCCTTCAGGGAACGGCCATTCACCAGGGTTCCTCAACCAGTCAGCTGCAGCAAACGGCTCCCTACAACTTGGAGCCCAACTTGCCGAAATTCACGACTTTTGATTTCTCGGCGGGCACCGGTCTGCACAATTGGCGAGTGGAGGCCTATGTTGAAAATGCTTTCGACAAGCAAGGCCAACTCGGACGTATAGCCCAGTGCGGATTTGCCTATTGCTACGCAAATTCCCATGTTTATCCCATCAAGCCCATGAATTTTGGGATCAAATTCGGGCAGAAATTCTGATCATGGGGGAGTACTGGCACTCGGCTGCGATCCTGGCTTTGGGTCTCGGGATCCTGTCCGCTCCAGGGATGCTGCCGGCCCATGCTCTGCGCGTCAATGTCGAGGCGGATCCCGCGACGATGGACTCGATCGCGAGTTCGGATAAGGTGGCAAACGTCATTCTCAAGAACGTCTACGAGGGGTTCACCGGGGAGCGCGGAGACGGCACGATCGTCCCCGCGCTCGCCACTTCCTGGGATGTGCTGTCGCAGGGCAAGGCCATTCGCTTCCATCTGCGCACGGGCGTCCTCTTTCACAGTGGCCGCGCCTTCACGGCGAAGGACGTCAAGTACACCTTTGAAACGCTGTTGGCGCCGGAGTCGAGAAGCGGCGTGACCGCAGAGTATCTCGACGACGTCGTCGGAGCCGCCGACGTCAGGAGCGGTAAGACCAAGGAACTCGAGGGCGTGAGAATCATAGACGATCACACCGTGGAGATCCGCTTCACGAAGCCCGATGTGTTGTTCCCCATCTATCCTATCCAGTTCATGGACTCCGGCATCGTCGCGGAGTTGGGTCCGGATTGGATGAGCAAGGCGTCGGCCGGAACCGGGGCATTTAAATTCAAGCGCTGGCGGCGCGGCGAGGAGGTCGATCTCGAGGCCAACCAGTCCTATTGGGGCGGGGCGCCCAAAATCGACGGCGTGCGATTTTTGATCGTGCCGAACCTCGATACGGCCCTCTCCCAGTACGATGCCGGCGAGCTCGATGTGCTCGACGTGCAGGAAGCTATCTTCCGCCGCGTGCTGCGCGATGCCCGCTACGCAGACCAAATCCAGAAGACGCCGCGCGCGCAGAGCCGCTATCTGGGCATGAATCAGAATCTGTATGCGCCGTTCAAGGACATACGCGTGCGCCAAGCCATCTCTCTGTCGATCGACCGCGACGCGCTGATTCGCGGCCTGTATGACGGCGCCGCGTATCCCCTGAACGGCGTGATCACACCCGGCATCGAGGGTTTCAACCCGGACCTGCCGGCGCTGAAATACGATCCGGAGAAGGCAAGAAAACTCCTCGCGCAGGCGGGCTATCCCGGCGGCAAGGGTATGCCGCCCATCGACATCAGCTGCACGCCGCCGTACAAGGACGAGATCACGTACTATGCCAGTCAATTCCATCGGGTGCTCGGCATGCACGTCACGGTCAATGTGGTCGAGCGCACGACCTTTATTCGAGAGATGAACATCGGGAAGGTCGCGTTCTTCCCCTGGGGCTGGACCGCCGGCTACCCCGATGCACTGTCCTACCTGTTAGAGATGTGGTATGGGCGCAGTCCCTACAATCGCTCGCAGTGGCGCAATGCCAGGTACGACGCCGTCATCGACGAGGCGCAAGCCACCGTCGACAGCCGGCAGCGTTTTGCGCTCTATCACACCGCCGAGAAGATTCTGATGGACGACTGGGTGACGGCGCCGCTGCCGATGACGGCCATCATCGGTCTGCGAAAGCCCAATGTGAAGAACGTTCGTTTGACGCCATTCGGTTTCGAGCCGTTCAAGGATGTTGAGATCCATTAGCGTGCCCCCGATATTCAAGTTCATCCTGCGGCGAATGATGGGCATGCTCCCGATTCTCGCGCTCGTCCTCGTCGTGACCTTCCTGGCCGCCCACGCTCTGCCGGGAGATCCGGTGCAGGTGATGCTGAGCGATCATTCGGCGAACCTGCAAATGGCGTTGCGGCTGAGAGCCCAATACGGTCTCGATCAGCCCCTGTGGCGGCAATTCATCGCCTACGCCGTCGGGGTGCTGCACGGCGACTTCGGACTGTCGTTTCTCCAGGTGGGGGTACCGGTCACCGAGGTGCTGCGCGAGGCAGTGACCATCAGTCCCTTGCTGGCGCTTGCGGCATTGGCGCTGGCGCTGCCGCTCGGCACCTTGGCGGGGGTGCTGGCGGCGGTGCGGCGCAACACCTGGGTGGACCACACCATCATCGTCGTGCTCGTCGCCGGACTGTCGATTCCCAATTTCGCCATCGCCACATTCTTAGTCTACAGCTTTGCACTGAAACTCGAGATACTGCCGGTCGCCGGCTGGGGCAGCCTCGAGCAGGCGGTGCTGCCCGTCGTCGTTCTCGCCATCCCGAGCGCCGCCTATATCGCACGTCTGGCACGCACTTTCATGCTGGAGGCCCTGCAGCAAGATTACATCCGCACGGCACGCGCCAAGGGATTGCGTGAGCGGCTGGTGATCGGCCGCCATGCGCTGCGCAACATCGCAGTGCCGTTGATGACGTCCGCCGGCGTCATCTTCGGCGGCCTCGTCAGCAACGCCTTTGTCGTCGAAACGATCTTCAACATTCCGGGTCTGGGCCGTATCGCGATCGACTCGATCTTCGCCCGCGACTATCCGGTCACGATGGCGATCGTGGTTCTGTTCACCGTGTTCTTTCTCTTCATCAATCTTGCCGTGGACTTCGCCTGCGTGATGATCGATCCGCGATTGCGGGCCCGGACGCTTGCCTCATGAAGAACCCCGCCGCCGCCCCGCCGATGCCCGCACCCAGGCGACGTTTCGCACGCCGCTTCCTCAGGCAATGCAATGCCATGGTCGGCGGGATTGTCGTGGCCTGCGTGCTCATCGTCGCGCTGATCGCACCGCTCATCGAACCTCAACCCATCGGCGACACGGATCTGCTCAACGCCTGGAGTCCCCCTTCAGCCGGCAATCTTCTGGGCACCGACAAGCTGGGGCGCGATACCTTGAGCCGCCTGATCGCCGGGACGCGCAATTCTCTCCTCATCGCGGGTACCGTCCTTGCGATCACGCTGGTCGTCGGCAGCGTGCTCGGAATGGCGGCGGGCTTTCTCGGCGGACGAGTGGACGGCATCCTGATGCGCATCGTCGATGCCATCCTGGCGTTTCCCGAGGTCATCATCGCCGTTCTCCTGGCATCCATCCTCGGGCCCGGCATCACCACCGTGATCGTCACGCTCGCGCTGAGCTGGTGGCCGGGTATCGCCCGCCTGACCCGTTCACTGGTATTGGTGCTGCGCGAGGAACCCTTCATCGATGCGGCGGTGGTATCGGGGACGCCGACCTGGCGGATCTTTCGGTGGCACCTGTTGCCGAACATCGCCGCTCCGCTGGTGGTGCGTGCCTCTGTCGGCGTGGGGTTCATCATCATGGCCGAGGCGAGCTTGAGCTTTCTGGGGCTGGGCATCCAGGAACCCGAGGCGAGTTGGGGAGGGATGATCCGGGACGGTTTGCCAGTGCTGCGCAGCGATCCCTACCTCGCCTTATTCAGCAGTTTGGCGCTGGGTGTGACCATCATCGGTTTCAATCTGCTGGGTGACGGGCTTCGGGATATTCTCGATCCGCGTCTCGAGAGTCGGTGATGCCGGGTTCGCCGCTGCTCAACATCGATGGACTGTCAGTCTGCTTCAGGGGCGAAGAGGAGTCGCGCGAGGTATTGCGGCAGGTGTCCTTCTGCATCGCACCTGGTGAAATCATGGGGGTCGTAGGCGAAAGCGGTTCCGGCAAATCGGTTGCCGCGCTGTCCGTCATGGGGCTGCTGGGTGCGACGGGTTCGATTACCCAGGGCAGCATTCATTTCGAGGGCATCGGCGACTTGACCCGGCTCGATCCCGGGGCGCTGCGCGCAGTTCGCGGCGGCAAAATCGGCATGATTTTTCAAGAACCGATGACCAGTCTCAACCCGCTCATGACGGTGGGAATGCAGGTGACCGAGGTCCTCCAAGAGCACCTTGGCGTGGCAAGAACCGCCGCTCGCCGTGAGGCGATCGATTGGTTCGACAAGGTGGGAATTCCGAATCCGGATTTGCGCTACCACGACTATCCGCACTCTCTGTCGGGTGGCATGCGTCAACGGGTCATGATTGCGATGGCCATGGTCTGCCTTCCCAAGCTGCTGATTGCGGATGAACCCACCACGGCGTTGGATGTGACCGTGCAGGCGCAGATTCTCGAGCTGATGAAGGACTTGAGGCAGCGGCACGGTACGGCAATCCTGCTCATCACTCACGACATGGGGGTGATCGCTCGCATGGCCGATCGAGTCGCCGTCATGTACGCCGGAGAAGTGGCGGAGGTCGCGCAGTGCAGGGACTTGCTCACCGCCCCCGCGCATCCCTACACCCGCTCGCTGTTGGCGGCGATGCCGTCCGTCAAGAGGCGGCTCGATCGGTTGCCCATCATTCCGGGACAGATGCCCTCGCCGGGCGCGATGCCCACGGGCTGCCGCTTCCATCCTCGATGTCCCATGATCATCGAGAAGTGCCGCGAGCTGCCTGCTCCGATGCAGTCGCTGGGCGGCGGCCGCATCGCGCGCTGCTGGCGCGCCGCCGCGGCTATGGAATCGCCATCATGAGTGCCGCCGTGCTCAAGGTCATCGGCGTCGGACGGACTTTCGGCACGCCGGACGGTACGCTGACGGCCCTCGATGACGTTAGCTTTGACATCGCGTCCGGCGAGACCCTGGGCATCGTCGGTGAATCGGGCTGCGGCAAGAGCACGCTGGCGCGCATCGTGCTCAAGCTGCTGCCCGCGACACGGGGCCGCATCGAACTCGAAGGCCGCGACGTCACTGTACTAGCCGAACGCGACATGCGGCCGTTGCGCCGCTCGATGCAGGCGGTCTTTCAGGATCCGATTTCCTCGCTCAATCCGCGCATGCGTGTCGGAGACATCATCGCGGAGCCGCTGCGTGCCGCGGGGCTAGGACGCGCCGAGCGGACCTCGCGTGTCCGGGAAATGCTGTCGGTGGTCGGACTTGCACCCGATACCGGCGAGCGCTACCCGCATGCGTTCAGCGGCGGCCAGCGTCAACGCATCGCCATTGCCCGCGCGCTGGCGGCGGCGGCGCGCATCGTGGTCTGCGATGAAGCGACCTCGGCGCTCGACGTCTCGGTGCAGGCGCAGGTGCTCAATCTGCTGGCCGACTTGCGAGGGCGCTTCGGTCTCAGTCTCATGTTCATTTCCCATAATCTCGGCGCGGTACGCCACATCAGCGACCGAATCGCCGTCCTGTACCTCGGGCGCGTGGTCGAGATAGGCCATGGGGCGCATATCTTCGAAACGCCGGCGCATCCGTACACCGAAGCGCTGCTGGCAGCCGTGCCGGAGTCGATCCCCGATCAACCAATGATCCCGCCGCTGGTGGGCGAGATTCCAAGCCCGCTGCATCGGCCTTCCGGGTGTCATTTCCACACCCGCTGCCCCAAGGTTCAGGCGCGCTGCCGGCAAGAGGACCCCTTGCTCCTGCCGCGCCGCCAGGGACAGGAAGTCCGATGCCATTTCCCGAGGTGACCCACCGATGATCGTCGAGCGCGCACTGTATTTTTCCAAGTCCGGGCTCGCCGACCGCGTGCTCGAGATCAGGCGCCGGGCCTGTGCCCTGCGTCGCGCCATCGGCCTCGCCGCCGGCAAGGTCATGACGAAACTGCCGGGCCAAACGGATGCACCGGATGTGGTGTGGGAGTGCCATTTTCACGGCACCGCCGAGCATCGAGCGGACCTCGCGGCTCGCGCCGCCAGTCCTGCATTCGAGGCCGTGCGTGCCGAGATGAAGGGCGCGATCGAGAGGTTTGAGCGCCAAATCTTCGAGGAAGACGCTGCGCCGATCGCGAATGGAATGCGGCCGGTTGACCTCGAGGGCCTCTCCATCGTGCCTCGTGAAATGACGTTTCAAAGCGCCGGCCGAACGCTGCATGGGTTCCTGTTCCTGCCTCCGGGACAGGGTCCGTTTCCCTGCCTGGTCTGCAACCACGGAAGCGGCATCGATCTGGGCAGCTTGGATGTGAGCCGGCCCGGGACCGCCGCGCGTTTTCTATCCTGGGGCATTGCCTCGTTTCTTCCCCATCGGCATGGCTATGGCCGTTCGCCGGGGCCGGCTTGGCGTTCCGAGGTGAGCGCCGAGTTCGGCACCGATGCCTATGATTCGCAATTATTGGCACGCCTGGATGCCGAGAGCGACGATGTGATCGCGGCGCTCGATTTCCTCGTGACGGTACCCGAGATCGACGCTCGACACATCGGCGTCGTGGGCTCCTCGTTCGGCGGCATCAACACGCTGTTTGCGGCGTCGAAGGACGCTCGCCTTACCTGCGCCGTCGATTTCGCCGGCGGCGCCATGAACTGGGATCGGACACCGGCGTTACGCGCCGCCATGTTGGGGGCCGCCGCCAAAGTGAGAGTGCCGCTGCTGCTGATGCAGGCGGCCAACGACTACAGCATCCGCCCCACCCTCGAAATGGCCGACTCTTTGAAAGATCATCCTCAGCCAGTACGGTCCAGAATTTTTCCCGCATTGGGCATCACCGCGATGGAGGGACATCTGTTGGAGAGTACCGGTGGTCTGATCTGGGAGAGAGAAATGCATTTATTTTTGGAGCGCTATCTATGAGTGGACTTCCGAGGGCATGGATCATCGACGAATGGGTCGACAGTCTCAACCAGCTGAAGGAGCGAGCATGACCTTGCCGTCGTCAGCGGGCGCACTCTTCGATGTCATCGTCGTGGGTTACGGCTTTGCGGGCGCCGTCGCCGCGATCAGCGCGCACGATGCGGGGGCGCGCGTTTTGTTGCTCGAGAAAAATGCCGGCGCCGGCGGCATCTCAGTGGTGTCGGCGGGTGGCTTGCGCATCAGCAACGACGCCGCTGCGGCATTTGCCTACCTCGTGGCCACCAATGCCGGTACCAGTTCGGAAACGCTGTCAAAGACGTTGGCGGGCGGCATGGTGCAGCTCGCCGCTCAGGTGCGCTCGCTGTGCGAAGGCGTGGGCGCCACGCTCGGCGTGCGCGATTCGCCGGCGAATTACCCCCTGCCGGGCTATGAAAGCTTTGGTTTTGCCTATGTCGATCAGGTGCCGGACTTCGATCCCGCCGTCGCCTATCCTGCGGTACGCGGGTCGCCCGCAGGTGCGCGTCTTTTCGAAGTCGTCAAACGCAATGTCGCCCGGCGTGCCGGTATCACGGTGCGTCTCGGCACGGCCGTCGAGCGCGTGGTAATGCAGGACGGCAGAGCGGTGGGCGTGGTCGCGGGGGGTGAGACGATTCGCGCCCGGGGCGTCGTGCTCGCCTGCGGCGGCTTTGAGGCGGATGCCGGCCTGCAAGCGCAGTTCTGGCCCGTCAAGCCGGTCCTGTCGGCGGCCGTGCGCTTCAACACCGGTGATGGCATTCGCATGGGTCAAGCCGCGGGAGCGGCAATCAGCCACATGTGGCATTACCACGGCTCCTACGGGTTCAGGCACCCGGACCCTGAGTATCCTTTCGGCGTTCGCGTGAAACGCCTGCCCGACTGGAATCCCGCACAAGGCTTGCGGCAGGACGTGGCGATGAGCTGGATATTGGTCGATCAGGACGGCCGACGCTTCATGAACGAATACGAACCCTATATGCAGGACACGGGGCATCGCCCATTCGAATTCTTCGACGCCGGGCGGCAGCGGCTGCCGCGCGTGCCGGCGCTGATGCTGCTCGATCGCAAGGGTCGCGATCTGTATCCTCTGGCGGCGCCGACCTGGCACGACCCGGCCGTTGCAAAAAAATTCGGAGCACTCTCCTCCCGACAGTTCGATGAGGCGATCCTGTTCGAAGCGGATTCGATCGCCGCGGTGGCAGGTCGCTTCGGCATCGACGCGGCGGCATTGACCAGAACGGTGGAGGACTGGAATGCCGGCTGTCTGGACGGCGGCGATCCGCGGCACGGAAGGCCCCCCAGCAGCATGATGCCGATCATGCACCCACCGTTCTCGGCGGCCACCGTCTGGCCCATCGTCTCGAACACTCAGGGCGGTTTGCTGCACGACGAAGGGCAGCGAGTGCTCGACGCCTTCCATCAAGCCATTGGCGGCCTATTCGTGGCGGGTGAGTTGGGCAGTACTTTCGGTCATCTCTACATGTCCGGCGGGAATATTTCCGAGTGTTTCCTCGGCGGCCGTATCGCCGGCACGGCGGCGGCATCCACATGACCCTCCCGTCGAGAAACCTTGGACGCTGCTTCGATGCCACCGTTCGACCCGATAAGATCGCCCTCATCGATCTCGCCGGAGGCGGCTCTCGCGAGATCACCTACGCGGCGTTCGACGCCGAATGCGATGCGGTGGCGCGCGGCCTGTTGAAAACCGGCCTGAGACGGGGGGATCGCGTCGGCATCTTGTCGCTCAACCGCTTCGAGTTGCTGGCTGTTTTTTTTGGCGCGATGCGGGCGGGTCTCGTGGCGGTGCCGATCTCATTCAAGCTGGCCCGCGAAACCGTCGCCCACATCGTCAAGGATTCGGCCGTGCGCGCCGTGTTCCACGACCATGCGCGGGCCGATCTATGTCCGGACACCGTGCCCGGCATCGACTTCGACACGCCGGAAGGCTATGCGAGGCTCCGCGATCCGGGGGCGTTCGACACTCGGGAGCCGACATCGCGCGAACTGGCCATGATCCTGTACACATCGGGCTCTACCGGTCAGCCCAAGGGCGTCCTGTTGTCCCACGAATCGCAAGCGTGGTCATTGGACACTTCGGCGGCGCTTTACGGCGATCGCTCCCAGCATCGCTATCTGGTTGGCGCGCCGATGTTCCATATGAATGCGACTATCAGCGTCATGGGCGCGTTGTCATCGGGTGCAAGTATCGTCATGCTCCCCGCCTTTGACGCTACGATGTATGCCGAGGCCATCGAACGCTATCGGGTCACCTGGCTCACGTCGGTGCCCACCATGTTGGTGCTGGTCGCCAAGAAACGATCTTCGATGCCGGGGCTCGATTTTTCCTCGGTCACCCGAGTCACCATGGGTTCGGCTCCGCTGACTCAGGCGCTGGTCGACAAGGTGCAGGCCATTTTCCCCGGCGCGCTCATCAACAACAGCTATGGGACGACGGAAGCAGGACCGGCGCCCTTCGGCCCCCATCCGGACGGCATTGCCCGGCCCGTCACGGCATGCGGTTATCCGGTTCCCGGCAGCCAGTGCGAATTGCGCGAGGGGGCCGATCCGGACCAGGGTGTCCTCTACATGAAAAGCCCCATGCTCATGGAAGGCTACAACAACCTGCCTGCCCAGACGGCGCGGACGATGCTCGATGGATGGTACCGGTCGGGCGACATCATGCGCCGGGATGCCCATGGATTTTTTCATTTTCTCGGCCGCGCCGACGATATGTTCGTGGTCGGCGGCGAGAATGTCTGGCCGGCAGAGGTCGAGAAGCTTGTGGAGCGCATGCCCGGCGTCCTGCAGGCGGCGGTAGTGCCGGTGGCCGACGAAATCAAGGGCGCTCTGCCCTTTGCCTTCGTCGTCCGGCAACCCGGCGCGACGGTCACCGAGGCCGACATAAAACGCTTCACTCTTGCAGGCGGTCCCGCCTTCGCCCATCCTCGCTTCGTCGAATTTCTGGATGACATCCCGCTCGCCGGCGCCAACAAACCGGACCGGCGGCGCCTGATCGGCATGGCCGGAACGCTCCTGGCGGGACGGCGTGCCCTCGGCGGCATCGACCATGTCGTCATCCTCGTCGCCGACCTCGACACGAATGCGCAAGACTACCGCAAGCTGGGCTTCACTCTCTCACCGAAGGCAGAGCACAGTGCGGCGCTCGGCACCGCCAATCATACGATCATGTTGCAGCAGGACTATTTTGAATTGCTGACCGTGACGTGCGCGACCGAACGCAACGCACCGTGGCGGCAGGCGCTGCAGGATGGCGGCGGTATCGCCGGTGTGGCCTTGACGACCGAGGATGCGGCTGCCGCACGACGAGTATGGCTGGACGGGGGGCTCGCTCCCCAGGAGGTGATCGGCTTTTCGCGCTCCGTAAAGCGTAGGGACGGTGCGACGCTGGAAGCGCGCTTCGAAGCGGTCTTTCTTCCCGACATGGGGGAAATCGGCGTTCGCGTCTTTGCCTGCAGCCAACCCACCCGCGAGGCGGTTTGGCTACCTGAGTTGATGACGCACGAAAACACCGCACAAGCCATCGAGCAGCTGACGATCGCGACCGCCGATCCGCAGGCGACGGCCCACGCATGGCAGCGGGCAATCCCCGCCCTCAGGGCGGGAGCGGCGGGCACCGGCGATTGCGTCATGACCGTCGGCACTCAGCAGTTCGATTTCATTCGCCATGAAGCACTCGGCGAGTGCTTTGACCGCACCCTGCCACATCGCGTCCGGGCCGTCGGCATCACCTACCGGGTCGCGGACTTGGGTGCGTGCAAAGCCGTTCTCACGCGCAATGAGGTGCCGTTCAAGGAAGAGCTGAATGAACTGGTCGTGCCGCGCGACGCCGCGGGCAATGTCTGCATCAAGTTTGTGGGAGCGCCGACAGCCCGCTTGCGTTGAACGCATCAGGGAAGGGTGACGAGTACCGCGGGCAGCATGTATCCACATGGCGGACATGTTGTAATCCACGTCACCGTGACTCCACGCGTGATCCAGCCAAAATATCCTGAGTTGTGATTCACTTAACGCCTCGCTCCGCCCTTCGTCTATACCATTTTCCCTCCGTTGTTGGAGGAGATCCGCTTCGTGTCAGCCGCTTCCCCGGTACGTGGGCGTGATCGCCTCGCTGGCGATCGTGTCCGCCACACACTGCGGGCAGCGCTGTGCGCGCTGGGCACCGGGGTGGTCTGCTCGGCGGCATACGCCGCGGATCTGCGGGTTCGTGTGGAGGATGAGTCAGGAATGGCTTTGCGGAACGCCGTAGTGTATGCCACGCCCACGGCGCCGCATGCACGCCTCGCGACCGGCTACGCCGTGATCGACCAGATCCAACGCCAGTTCGTTCCGCGCGACACTGTGGTGCAGTCCGGCACCACGATTGCCTTTCCCAACAGCGACAACATCCATCATTCCGTGTATTCGTTCTCTCCGGCGAGGACTTTCACGCCGTTGCCCCCCGAGGACTTCCGCCGCTGGGTCGAAGGCAGCTTGCCACAACTCCGGCCGACTACGGACTCGCCGGAGACGCGCAGCGCGGATCTCAGCGAAACGATGGGCGCGGTCGAAGCTCACAGATCCAGGGTGGCCAGTAACTAAAACGCGGCCCGGCCCGCCCGAACCCCACCGAACACCATCGATCGGGTGATATATTGAATTGATGGGATCTATCGAGAACTCCGTCTTGATCGGCGTGATTCCCTGCCCCTCTCACCCCTTCATCTCACTCTTTGACGAAAGCGAGCAGGTCGGCGTTGACCCGTTCAGGATCGACAATCGCGATGCCGTGAGCACCACCGGGGTAAACTTTCAGTACCGCGTGAGGAACGACCGATGGTACGCGGCGGCCAGTCGGCTCGATCGGCACGATCTGATCGTCTTCGCAGTGAATGACGAGCAATGGTACATCGCACTTGGCGATATCTTTGGTGTAATCGAGTTCCCAGCTGTAAGTCGTCTCATACTGAGCCTTGGCGCCGCCCAGCAGACCCTGGAACCAGAACAAGTCGCGCATGCCTTGCGTTGCGGTCGAGCCTGGGCGATTGGCGCCGAAGAACGGCGCCGACAACTCTTTGTAGAATGATGAACGATCATGTGCAACGCCGGCGCGGATGCTGTCAATTACCGATTTCGGAGTGCCCCCAGCTATGCCGTCACGTTGCATCATCACCGGTACGATCGAATCGAGGAGGACCACCTTGGCGACGCGCGACGTTCCATGGCGCGAGATGTAGCGGGCCAGTTCCCCACCTCCCGTCGAATGCCCAATCAATATTGCGCCGCGAAGATCAAGCGCGTTGATGAGCTCATCCAGATCGTCGGCCCAGGTGTCGACATCGTTGCCGAATCCTGGTTGATCGGAATAGCCGTTACCCCGCCGGTCATGGGCGACAGTACGGTAACCCTTATGATTGAAAAACAGCATCTGCGCTTCCCACGCCGCACCGGTCAACGGCCATCCGTGAGAGAAAACGATAGGCGGTCCCGAGCCCCAGTCACGATAGAAGATCGCAGTACCGTCACGGGTAGTGATCTTGGGCATGGAAAAGCTCCTTCGTTAGTTGAGCGGCGAATGCAAAGGCGAGTGGCGATGAGCCATATCCGAGACTCCCAAGAACGCGCCATCACCCCGGGAAAAATGTGCCCTCACTCTCCCGCGAGACTCTGTGGATGTCAATGAGAGACGATTAATAGGTTCACTCTAGGGCTCCTTTTTTGGCTGCGGTGCAGCGTATTATGATCCGCAGGAAAAGCGCGCTCCGCACCACCGGGGTTCCTGTCAGAGACGTCTTGAGGATAACCCGAGTCTGACGGAAAACGAGGGTGCGCGTGCAGCCGGGTCCCTCAATGCATACGTCCATCAGGGCGCTTTGTTTTCTTGAAGAATGTTGCCGCCGTCCACCACAAGCGCCTGGCCCGTAATGTATGAGGCATCGCGCGAAGCCAAAAAACACACCGCCGCGGCAATTTCGTCGGGAGTTCCCGGCCGCCCGACGGGCGTGTGCATCCCAGCGACCCGTTCGGACTCGGAGGACGAGGCGGTGGCAATCCATCCCGGCGCAACGGCGTTGATAGTGATCCCTGCGCTGGCCGTCTCAATCGCGACTGCACGCATCATTCCGTCCATCGCCGCCTTCGCCGCGCCATAGGCGGCCGATCCGCGATTGCTCACCAACGGACCTGTCACCGACGATACGTTCACGATGCGTCCATACCTGCGCGCAGCCATGAGAGGCAAGACCGCGCGAGTCATCAAAAACGCGGTGTGCAGGGTGATGTCTATTTGGCGTCGCCAATCAGCGTACGATGTGTACTGCAGTGACTTGCTTTCCAGCGGCCGATCAATCTGCGCCATTCCCGCATTGTTCACCAATACGTCGATTCGACCAAATCGCTGGAACACAGATTCCACCAAGCGCTGCACCGCCGCCTCGTTCGTGAGGTCCTCATGGATGGCCAGTATCCGTTGGCCGCCGGAATCGATTTCCCGCGCGCGCTCGTGGATGCGTGGTGTGGTCGATGTGATCGCCACCTGCGCACCCGTGGCGTAGAAGCGCCGTGCGACTGCAAATCCTATCCCCTGGGCGCTGCCGGCGCCTGTGACCAGCGCGACCTGTTCGTCGAACACTGGGTCCGCCTTATGCCCAGTACTCATGATCTAAATGGTAACCCATTATACTGGTTCCTGGTCGAGGTAAACACGGCGGTTGATTGTTTCACCCGCACCGATCCGGTGCTTGTACCAGCACGGACCTTGCTCAGTCAATTATTGTGACCGAGCGAACAACGGCGCTACCGGTCACCCGGCGTTGCGTTTGGTCCCGCGATTGCCATTGCCTTGATATACGCGGGGCGTGCTTCGACGCGTCTAACATACGACACCACGTTCGGCAGGTCATCGATAGTACGTCCGCCAAACAGAGGCAATGAAGTCAGCGGAAACATCACCATCACGTCGGCGCAAGTGAAATCCGGCCCTGCTAAGTAAGGTGACACACCGAGTCGCGCGTTCAAAAAATTGAAGTATTGTCCTTCGCGTCGGCGAACCACACTACGGATCCGTTCGGCAGCACTATCTTGCCCCACTGCTCCCAAAGCGCTTTTCGCAAAGAACAAACCGAGAATATTGTTATTGAGGTGCATCCAGTAGAGGTAATCCGCGTAGTTGGACTCCTGCGGCCCCACGGTGAGTTTGCCCCCGGCGTAGCGGTGACAGATGTACTCGGCAATGACGGCGGATTCAGTCAGCACCGTACCATCATCTTCAATCACCGGCGCCATTGCGGCTGGATGAAGAGCCAGAAATTCATTCGGAGCCAAGCCTGCCTCCGTGCGCTTGTGCCACTTCAGCCGATAAGGGAGATCAAGCTCCTCCATTAACCAAACGATCCGATCCGATTGGGAAACACCGAGATGATGGATGGTGATCATGTGCTCAACCTCCGCCGGATGATGCAACCACCGGCAGCTCCACGAAGCTCGCCTTGCCCGCCGCGTGATAGATGCGCTCGGTGCTCTTGCGGTAGTCCTGCGGCTGGGCGAAGAAGATGTTCGGAACGAACGTCTGCGGATTGCGGTCGTAGAGCGGAAACCAGGCCGACTGCACCTGCACCATGAGGCGATGCCCGGGGAGGAACACGTGATTCGTCGTCGGCAGCGCATAGCGATAGGTGAGCGGCACGTTGGCCTTGATCGGTTTCGCCTCGGCGAAGCCCTCGCGGTACCGTCCGCGCAGGATGTCCATCGCGACGGGTAGCTGATAACCGCCGAGCTCGGGCTCACCCGGGACTTCGTCGGGATACACATCGATGAGCTTCACGACCCAATCGACGTCGGTGCCCGTGGTCGCGGCCACGAGGTTCGCCACCGGCTCGCCGCTGATGGCGAGCGGCTTGTCGAGCGGCTCGCTCTCGAAGGTGAGCACATCGGTGCGCCCCGAGAACTCGCGCTGGTCGTCCACCAGCCAGCGAACCCACGAGAGCGGCGCGACGTACCCCATCGGCTGGCTCGGTCGCGCGCGGAACGGCACGGGCTTCGCCGGATCCGACACGTACTCGTCGAACGCGGCCCCCGGGCCCGGGGGCGCGAAACCGAGGCGCCCTTCGGGTTGCAGGTACAGCGCCGTGGGGTGCGGAGTGCATGCGCCGCCGCACGCCGCCGGCCAGGACGGCAGCCGCTCCCAGCGGTTCACGCCGGTGCGAAACGCGATGACCGGCGAGACGCTTGCGGAGGTGTCGTCCTTGAGATAGCGGGCCAGGAACGGCGCCAGGATCTCGCGGCGGAAGTAAAGTCCCGTGTCACTGCCCCAGCGCAGCGGCCCCAAAGCGCTTGCTTCCTCGATCTGCTGACCGTGCCACCACGGACCGAGCACGAGAAACAGCTTCTCGCGATTCACCGGCTGGGCACTCAGTGCCTTGTAAACCGCCATCGCGCCGTAGATGTCCTCCTGATCCCACAGACCGGCGACGAGCATCGTCGGCACGCTGAGCGGCGCCTGTGCCAGGATCCGGTCCATGGCCTGATCGCTCCAGAAGGCGTCGTACGCCGGGTGCGCGACGACTTTGTTCCAGAAGCCGATTTGCTCCATGCCATGCAGACGCCCGAGCGCGCCCGCCGAGCCTGCGCGCAGGTACTGGTCATAGTCGTCGAAAAACCCGGACTGCCACAATTCATCGTTCGAACGCGTCGCCGTCTGCTCGTAGATGTAGGGCATGTTCTGCTGGCGGAACGCCCCGTTGTGGAACCAGTCGTCGCCGCGCCATCCGTCGACCATCGGATTCTCCGGTACCACCACTTTGAGCGCCGGGTGCGGATTGACGAGCGGCGCGAGCGCGAGGAACCCGTCGTACGAGATCCCCAGAATGCCGACCCGACTGTTCGACTCCGGCACGTTCTTCACCAGCCAATCGATCGTGTCGTAGGTGTCGGTCGATTCGTCCACCGGCGTCGGATTCTGCGGACCGCGCATCGGCCGGTTCATGACGTAGTCGCCTTCGCTGCCGTACTTGCCGCGAATGTCCTGCACGACGCGGATGTAGCCACCCTCGACGATCGTCTCGACCGGATTGTCATAGCCCCAGAGCCGAGCGCCGAGGTGCAGGCTCTGCGTGAGAGCGGTCATCTTCTTCGCCTCGTAGGGTGTGCGTGTAAGCAGAATCGCTGCCCGCTGCGCTCCATGGGGCACCAGGATGATCGTGTGCAGCTTCACGCCGTCGCGCATCGCAATCATCACCTCGCGCCGGTCGAAGTCCGCGCCCGCCGTGGGGCGCACGACGCTGCTCGGCGTCTCGCTCGGAAAGTTCGGATATTTTGGCTTTTCGACGACCGGCGCTGTTCCGCTGCCAACAGATGGCTCCGGGGATTGCGCACCCGACGCTGCGCTCGCGTTTATCACTGCCATGAGTGAGAGCGCCACCCCACCGCATACGGCGCGAATCCACGTTGCCATCCCCATCTCCCCGGTCGTTGTTGTGCCGCTCGCAGTGTACCTGACTTGGAGTCTCAGGAACGTGTTCGCAGCGGCGCCACATAGAGGATGGCGCCGATCGGTTGGCCGGTGGGAGAGCCACCCCGAGGTTCGATGCTGACGGCCACTGATCCGCCGCCGCACAGCGACCCAGCAAGCTCTGCAGCTGCTCGTCAAACTCGGCTTGCGATTCGGCAATGGGATTCACGTGCTAACCCAAGGCGCGCTGCACGAACCAAACCAGCGCCAAGGCGGCAATCGCCGATGAACCCCACGGCATGACGCCACGCCGGTAGAACGCCGTGGAGCGCAGCAGATAGGCCAGTGGCATGACGGCGAGCACCACGGCGAGCTGTCCCGCTTCGACACCCAGATTGAACGCCACCAGTGATACCAGCCTTGCACCCTTGGGCAAACCCATCTCTGCCAGTACCGAAGCGAAACCAAAGCCATGTAGCAGGCCAAACGCGAACGCGATGCGCCAACGCCCCTCTGTCACGCGCGGGATAACGTTATTGAGCGCGGCCACGATGATGGAAGCCGCAATCACGGACTCGGTAAGCCGGCCTGGCAGCCGAATCACGTCGAACGCGGCCAAGGACAGCGTAATGGAGTGCGCGAGCGTGAATGCGGTAACTACCTTGACGATGTTAGCAAAAGCTGGAGCCGCCATGGGCACCGCCTCCCACCGATTCTGTCGACGCACGAGAACTGCGGGCAATAGCAGAGACAACAGGAACAGTAGATGATCAATACCGCTCCAGATGTGCCAGATCCCGGCGCGCAGATACTCGACAAATGCCGACCAGGGCGACGGATGCTCGAGATCGAAAAGACGTAACGTCGAAGCGCCGCCCAGGACGGCGGTCTGGGTCGCACCGTTGGCGCTGAGCGTCAGCAGGCCACGATGCGAGGGGTCTTCCGCATCCAGCACTTTATAGTCGATGGACAGCCGTTTGAATGCACCACCGCAATCGGCCGTGAACGGAAGCCATAGATAGCTGCCATCGACGCGATCGTTGACCTGCACGGGGCTAAAAGCCATCCGGCACTGTTGTCCGCCGTTGCCGGCCAAATGAAGATGCCCCAGCACATAGATCTGAAGCGCCGCCTGGCTTGCCCGCAACTCGCCCCAGGTGACTTTGCCGTTGCCGTCGCGGTCCAAGCCGACCGCGAGTTCGCCGTCGCGAATCGCCAACTCCAACGCCCCGGACACCCGCGAGCGATCGACCTCGAGACTCAGGAACCCATTGCTGGCAATGTGTGCTTGGGCCACAGCACCCGCCAACACCAGTACCAGCATCCACCACGACTTACGCATTGCGTTCATCGCGAGGCCACCGACACCGCGGTGGTGGCGTTTATGCGCACGTCGCGAAGGCCCTGAGCGCGCACGAACTCGAGCGCCGGCTCGGCAGCCGCGGGACTGCCGGAGGCTCTTGCTGCGTTCACCAGCACCAGCACATCGTCGGGCTCGCGCTGCACCGTCCAGTTCTCGATTGCCGCTGCCAGGCTAAGTTTCGGTTGATCCTCCACCTCGAGCAGAAACCTCGCCTGCTCGCGGCGATGCACGGCCTCGCCGCGCTGCGTTTCAGCGGCAAATGCCGCCTGCAGCCGGGCGCTGCTTTGAGCTTGCCGCGGGTCGTGCAGTTGGCGTTGCGCGATTGCAATCCGCAGCAATAGCGGTTCGAAACTCTCCTGTCCCTGCAACAGCGTCAGCACCTCGCCGGGCCGGCCCTGTCGCAGAAGTAAATCAGCATAGGCCGCGCGTACATAGAAATCCGTGGGGACGAGGTTCAAGTCCTGCTGAAACCAGCGTTGCGCATCGGCGTCTTGGCCAAGACGGACCGCCATTTCACCCAATTCGGAGTACAGCCATGACTTTTCGGAGTTGAGCCATCCTTGCGATGACACCTGCATCAACTCGGTGTACGCCGACTCCAGATGCCCGTTCAGTCCGCGCAAACTTTGAATACAAAGCGCGCCTAGCCTCGGTTCGACCCTACGTGCAAATTGATCGCAAGCCGCGCCCGCCTCAGGGTAACGCCCGAGCACTCGCAAGACCGTGGCTCGGATGAGCAGCGCCTGCGGATCATTGGGACGCGCCGTGAGAGCGCGATCCAGGGTGGTGAGCGAGGCACCGAATTCATGACGACTTTGCTGCAACGTCGCCTGCAGCACCAAGACATCAGGTACGGGCGGGTTTTGTTTCACCCAGGGCGTGAGCACGGCTTGCGCATAGCCCAGGTAACGCAGATCGCCGCTGAGGCGAGATTGCTGAATATAGAATTGAGCCAAGGGAATCGCAACGTCGACTCGACCCGCTGCCAAACGTCGCGCCGACACATCGGCGTGGTGGGTGCCGGCGGGCAATTCGGCGAGCACCGTGCTGTCGCTGCTCGGTATGTATGGACCGGCCTGCGCTGCAGGCAGGTAGGCAGCGCCCAACAGCACCGCCGTGACGAAGGTAAATAGCCGGCCCCGTGGTATGCGGGGCCGGCCAATACCACTACTCATGGATTGACACTGATCGGCGAGCTCGTCTGGTCGCCGACCGGGGTCACTACCACCAGTCCACCGTCCACCTGAAACGGCTCAGCGGTTTCGGAGGTCATGGTCTGCACGATGGCCAGCACCGCGGCGGTGTCTAGATCCTTCGTCATCATGGGCGGCGGCGGTGGTGGTGGCGGTGGTGGCGGCGCCGCCCCCGAGGTCATGGAAGGGCTGTGGTTGCTTCCTCCACAACCCGCCATTGCCATGCAGACCACCGCAGTACTACTGATCAATAGCCCTATTCTGGTTTTCATGGTAGTTGACCTCAGCGCTTCTGCTGCTTCGCGACGCCGGAAAAGTTGGCGGTAGCACCAGAGGCTGCATCGGGCGAGCCACCGAGCGGTGTATTCAAGTAGGGGAAAACCGACAGGAAGTTGGCCGGATTGGCCTGGACCCCATCGGTGTACCCTAACTGCCGAGACGCGTCGGAGGCCGGATCCGGATCGCCGCTGCCACTATACGGCGTGAGAAGCACGCCCATGGCGACACGCAGCGTGATGTCCACCACGTCGTCCATCGGTCGCCGCCCGTTGGGGAAGCCGCTGACATCCCCGCCGAGCACGCCCAGGTCGGAGTAGCCGGTTGGAAAGGCCGGCGCCGCAGCAGTGGGAACCGGCGTCACTGCCGTGGAAGTGTTCAAACGTAGTTCTTCCGCCGGCGCGAGCACCTTAGCCGGCTGATTCAGATTGGGGATTCCGGTTAGAAATACCGTTTCCAGGTCGGTTCGCGGATACACGTTGGGAGCCACGACGCCTGCGCTGCCGAACAGCGCCTGTAGCAACACCGGCAATGACGGATTGGTCACATAGTCGGCGAACTCCACGTCCTGATTTGGGGTAGTGGTATTCCAGCGGTCCTTGTCCGGCAGACCAATCACGAGTTCGTTGACCAACGGCATGCCCAGTCGCGAGACCTGATTCCACGCGCCACCAGCCAACTCGGGTCCGGTTGGCGAAGCAACAGGACCCACACTGGCAGCGCTCTTGGCGCTCTGCGGCACGGGGTTGAGCACTGAGGCCTGTCGCAAGCTTGCCGTGGTGTAGGCACCGATGACCGGATCGGAACCATTGACTAGACACTTTGCGGGAATCTCCAGCGCCAGTGTCGTCACGTTGAAACCCGCCAATGAATTGGTGGCGAAGTTGCGGGTGGGTGTGCCAGGGGGAACCAGCTGTTCGGCCGGATAAATGTAATTGACCAGATCGAAGGTACCGCCCAGATCGAGAAAGAAGGGGTCCTGGCGTTGGCCGACGAACACTTTACCCTGCCCGGCGGCACATCCGGGAGTCGTGATCGTGATCGGATAGATAAAGTTCGCGGCGTAGGCGGCGTACCCCCCCGCTCCCGAAAACGACTTGGCGCCAATATTGTCCACCGGTTTGGCGAAGGTTGGACTGCCGGTGGTGCCATTCATAACCTGCGTAGCGGTACCCGTGCGCCGATCGCCTGTGACCAGGGTCAGCGTGTAGGTCTGCGCAACGTTTTGTACGCCCGTGGCGCCGGTATTGAGGGGACCGATGTTGATCAGCGGTACGGGTACCATCTTCGAGCCCACCGGGACCGCGAGGCCCGCGGTGGTCGTGGTGAAGCGAAATTGAAAAGTCAGATTCCCTGCGCCCGAGCCGGTATTGTCGACGGAAATCTCGTACAACGCATTGTCATCGAGATTGAAATAGTTCGGTCCACCCGACGGGTCCTGCAGCGGTATGTAATTGGCAAGCAGCGTCACGTACCCGGCTCTCCCGGCCTCGTAACTGTTGAATATGTAGAAATCGGTGCCATCCACGCTGGGACGCGTGCTGATGAACGGCGCTTCCCGATGGCTGGATGCCAACGCTCCGCCCGCGGCGGAGGCGGCAAGCACCGCTATCAATAGTTGTCGGTGATTGATCATGGTCATCGAGAAACTCCTTGGGACGTGTGAATGGAGAACGTGCTCTATCGCGGTTAATACGTAGGAACGGGCAGACTGGATGCGGTCCGGCGCAAGTAATTTGCATGCCGCTTTTTTTCGTTCCCTTGGGCGCACCGATACGCGTGCAACCGGACCTTGGATGCACGGACTTGAATGCGCGGTCAGCGTCCGAATTGCTTGGAGATCGTAAAGCGCGCCATGATGGGCTCGAGCGGATGCTCGTGGACATCTGCCCTCCCGTCGGGGTAGCGGCCGATCTCGGATTGCAGCCGATCGACATACCAGAACTCGGCCGCGGCCGCGTGGGTGTTGAGCAGATTGTAGATGCCGACAGAGGCGCTCCAGCCCGACGGGAATGCATAATGCGCGTCGAGGTTCAGTTCTCCGAAGCCCTTGCCATTGACCTGACCGAGAGCCGTCGGGGCGTCGGCGCAGGAAGTCGCCACGCCCGGGAAATCCTTCGCTGCGGCAGAATTGACACAGGGTCCGGAGGAAAGCGGATAGTTACCCAGATAGCGATAATTGAGACCACCGCTCCAGGGGCCTAGATCGGTCAGATACAGTGCCAGTGAACCGGTCGCGACCGGTGCATCCGTGATGTAGGTGCCCAAGTGCCCGGTGCCATCGTCGAAGGGATGGGTGAAACGCGTATGGTCGCCTGAATAGCTGCCGTAGATCTCGAGCCAACGATTGATCTGATACGTCACGTTGATTTCATAGCCGTAGCGGCGGCTCGGTGGCCCCGCAATGTCTTGGCCGACGTCCGGATCAATGATGGTCTCGGATTGCTGCCACAAGTTATAGACCGCGAAAGTAAACACAAGATTGCGCTCAACCGCCGCGCGTACTCCCACCTCTTGGCCTTCCTGCCGCGCGAGTAGCGGTGTATGAGGAAGTCCCAAGTCCACGCTCGTGTCCTGATTCACCCCGCGCAAATCCGCGCTGTGAAAACCTCTGCCGGCGCTCAAGTAAAACTCGAGGCTGTCCGTCGGTGTATAAATCAAGCTGCCCTTCGGCTGGACCAGAGACTGCCGCGCCGTGCCCCCATTGGTGTATCCGGCCGTTTCGTGCAATGCCGCCAGATAGTCAACGTCGGTTCCATGCTGATAATCGTCGCGAATTCCGAGCACGCTGCGAAACGTCGAGGTCCAGTGGGTGGTCGCTTGTAAATAGGCCGCGCCGGCGAACAGATACACCTGATCATTGTCAGAAAAGGACGGGGGATCATACTGCGGTGACAGCGGCACTTGATCCTCACTTGGACTGCGTCCGACACCCAACCGGTCGTAACGTATGAGGCCACCGACCGAAATCTCATTTTGTAGCGCGCCCAAGGGTACCGGCAGCGTGTAATTCGCCGCGCCGCCGCTCGCACGGCGATTCTCAAACTGGTCTTCTTGATCGCCGTGAATGGGATCGACGAGGAAATGAGTAAAATCATTGTACAAATGCAGTTGGTTGTAGATGAAGAACCCGCTCGCCGAGAATTGGCCGCCGCCCAAGGTCGCATGATGGTCGACGGAAAGGCTCGCGCGCTGCGCGTGGCCACCGTCGGTCGGATCGAGCGTACCGAAGCGGTCGGGGACCAGACCCGTAGATATGGCACGGACCGGAACGTCCGTCGTATTGGTCCAAATCTGGTGATAGTACATGGCGGTCACCGAGTAACCGTCGTGCGCGTCACCCTCACTGTAGCGAAGAACGAAGTTCTCCTTGCGCGCGTCATCCGGCGTCACGAAGGGACCATCGTAGTGCTGCACTTCCGCGGCGGACAACAGCTGTCCTGGCCCAAGCGGCTGTGAACCCGCGCTGAAGATGCGCTGAAATCCCAGCGTACCCACGGTCGCGGAAACCTGATCTGGAATCGTATCCCGGTAGTTGACTCGCACCGAACCGACCGCGCCGAAGTCGCCCACATTGGCGTAATACGGCCCCTTGGTGTAACTGAGCTCATCCGCGAGTTCAGGGATCATGAAATTCAGATCGGTATAACCCTGACCGTGCGCATGGGTCGGTTGGTTGATCGGCATATCGTCGACGTAGGTTTCCAGGTCGGTGCCGTGATCCAAGTTATAGCCGCGCATCAGATATTGATTCGCCTTGCCCTCGCCGCTGTGCAAGGTAGCGATCAAGCCCGGAACCGTTTCCAGCAACTGACCCGGGCGGTATGCCGGGATCAGTTGCAGCTCCTGGTCCGCGACCATGCCTTCGCTTGCGGTCGACGCCGTACCGAGCAACCCCAGACGCTCGGCCGTGACAGTGATTTCCTGGAGTGACGCTGAAGCGAAACTCGTTGTGGCCGCTGCACCCGAACTCATATCCACGGCGACAGCCTGCTGGGCTTGCGCCCATGAGCAGCCGACCCCCATCATCAGTGCCCCCGCGATCGCTCGTCGCGCAGCGGACACTTTCATGCACTGCAGCTCCGTGTAGCCCCGTCGTCGCAGAGGGGGTTCAACGTGGGGTCAAAGGGGGTCATGGCGTCGCCTATCAGCTCGTTGCTGGTAGATACGGACGGCGGCCCCCAATGGATGCACCCACGATCGCTGGAGACACTTGGTTGCATCCGTCAGGCGCCCGCGCACGTATTTAAGCAGCGAACCTGAAGCCTCGGAGTTGCGATATGAGTTGTCTGTATTTTTCGCGGGTGAAAATTGGCGTTGCACTGTTCGCCTGCATTATGGTAAGCGCCGCACAAGCGGGGACACCGATCGCATGGCGGACAACTTGGAACGATGCGTTATTCACGCAAGCGGACAAGGAGCACCGCTTTGTCCTGCTCGATTTGCATGCGGTCTGGTGCCATTGGTGCCATGTCATGGACGAAACGACGTACACCGATGCGAAAGTGCAGCGATTGATTGGTAAGAAGTACGTGGCGGTGAGCGTTGATGCGGACAGCGATCCGGACCTGACCAGTCGCTACGGCAATTGGGGCTGGCCGGCTACCATCGTGTTGGCACCGGATGGGACCGAGATTGTCAAACGTCGCGGCTATATTCCGCCACAGCAAATGGCGTCGTTGTTACAGGCAATTATCGACGATCCGAGCCCGGGTCCGTCGGTCCAGACGACTGCGCCGCTCGGCAGCACCCATATGACCCAACTCACATCGAAACAGAAAACTGCGTTGCTGAAAACTTACAATGAGCTGTACGACGGCGATGACGGCGGTTGGGGCAGGATTCATAAACTAATCGATGCGGATTCGCTGGAGTTGGCTTACACCCACGCAGACTCAAGCCGTTCTGACCTCAATGCAATCGGCATGCGGCGCGCGCGAATGACATTGGACAATAATTTGCTGTTGATCGATCCGGTGTGGGGCGGCGTGTATCAGTACTCCGATACGCTCGATTGGCGCTCGCCGCACTTCGAGAAGTTGATGTCGTATCAAGCGGACGATCTGCGCTTGTACGCCGAGGCCTATGCGCGCTGGCGAGACCCCCGCTACCTGACCGCTGCGAATTCCTTGTATTCCTACATCGACAAATTCCTCACCGCTCCGGACGGCGGCTTTTACGTGAGTCAAGACGCCGACGTTTCTCGGGAGATAACCGGGCGCGACTTCTATGGATATGACGATGCGGCACGACGTCAGGCGGGGATGCCGAAGATAGATACACATCGTTACGCGCGCGAAGCGGGTTGGGCGATTCGTGCGTCAGCCAAGTTCTATGACGTCACTGGGAATGCGCAGGCGTTACAATCGGCTCAGAATGGTGCGCGCTGGGTGCTTGCCAATCGCGCATTGCCAAACGGCGGGTTTCGGCACGACCAAAAGGATCGCGGCGGTCCCTTTCTGGACGACAATTTGGCGATGACTCAAGCCTTTTTGGCTTTGTATCGATCCACAGGTGAACGAAGCTGGCTGACGCACGCGACCGACACCTTGAATTTCATCGATCGGACATTGCGTCACGCGGATGCCGGCTTTGTTGCCTCGCCTCGCCTCGAGCAAACCCGGGGCGTATTCAACGAAGCGGTGCGATTGCCCGATCAAAACGCGGCGCTTGCCCGCGTGGCGAACTTGGCGAATCGCTACACCGGGAATCCGCGCTATCGCAAATTGGCATTGCATAGCATGAAGTACCTAGTGGCGGTTGCGGCCGCCGGAGACGAGCAGCTGTTGCCGGATATTCTGCTGGCCGATCACGAGCTGGCGACGGCGCCTATCCACATCGCTATCGTCGGTAGTAAGCGGGACGTCGCCGCGCAGTTGTTGCATACGGCGGCGTTGCGCTATCCGGCCGACTATTTGCAAATCGACTGGCTGGATCGCGCAGAGGGAGAGCTTCCCAACCGCGACATTCAGTATCCGGAAATGCAACGCGCCGCGGCCTTCGCGTGTGCCGACGGCGCTTGCTCCAGCCCGGTGTACGAAGCCCGCGAGATCGAACCGGCGGTTCGCAAGCTGATGCAATGACGCGGCGCTGCCGCGTTATCACTTCACCGCTGCCGTTGCCATAGCCGTCGGTGATGTAGAGATGGCCGTTCGGGCCGAAGGCGATGTCGGTGGTCCCGTTGAACGCATTGCCGTTGTTCGGTGGTCACGACCCGTCTTATCGGCGTTCATCGCTCGTATAAGTTTGCGCCAAGTGTCAATAGTGCCCCGGGTGATGATGTCATCGATCGCGGCCTTGGTGAGCTCACGGCCGGCAACCTCGGAAAGATGCCGATTGAGTCACTTGACCGTCTCACCGGAAGCTTCGGAGAGTTACGGTTTGCTTTGCATAATTTTTCGAAGATGATCTAGAATCTGGGACTCACCTCTTCACGAAAAGACCGCGGATATTCAATGATTCCCTGGTGACCAAGTCACGGGAAGATCAATCACTTAGCGACGGATGGCGCACCAATCCGCGCGTTTAGGTAAACACCCCTTTATATTGACAAGAGCTTCTATTAACCCATGCGATTCAACTGTAATAAATGTCCGGGCTACTGCTGTACCCATCCTCGAATTGCCGTGACCGATCACGATATAGCACGCTTGGCCAAGCACTTCGGCATCTCCGACACCACCGCACGCAAGCGGTTCACCTACAAATACACTTTCGCGGAAACGGTAAACGAACAAATACTCCGTCACCAGAAAGACTCGGTCTATTCTTCAGTTTGCAAACTATTCGATCGCGATAAGCGCCAATGCTCGGTGTATGCCGCGAGACCTCATGTGTGCCGCAAGTACCCTTACGGCGACACGTGTGGCTACTACGGTTTCTTGAAATTCGAACGAGAGTTTCACGACGACCCGGATTTTGTGCCCGCAATCTGACCCGTCGAGCCTCGTGCTGGAGACGCTCGGCGGCGGAGGATCAAGGCTGTGGTCAAGATTCGGATCACTACGTATGGCAGCCGCGGTCAAGAAGCTGATCACATTTTGAAGCGGTAGCCCTGGTCTGAAAGAATGGTTGTTACTACACGTCCAGCCCTTCAGAACCAAGGACCACCACATGTCACAGCCGAGGCGGACCACGTCTGCCGGTCGAAAGCGTAAAAGCCCGCGGCCGAGTGGGGCGCAGGCCTCTACGTATGGAGAAGCTGGGCCCCTGGTAGTCGGCGGACTACTTCTTCTGGGTCGATGTGCTGCTAGAGAACATGTCGCGGAGGAGCTTCCACTTGCCGCCCTCATGCCGCCAGACAACGATGTATTTCCCGTGGTCGATTACGTTGCCCGCCTTGTCGCGCAACTCGTACTGGCCGACCTCAGTGGCCGTCGGGCCATGACCGAAAATATCGATTGTTTTCAGCGCGACGCCGGCAATCCCGGAATCAAGAGCGCTCTGCCAGAATTTCTGGATCGCATCTGAACCTCGAATGGGATCGCTGCCGGCGGGCATTACTTGCCCATCCGCCGTGTATAGCGCTGCGAGCCCAGCACCGTCGCCCTTGGCTGCGGTCGCTGAGAACTGCGCATTGGCCGCGTCAATGGCCGATCGAACCTCATCGGCGTACACCGGACGCGCCAGACAGGCAATGAAAGCGACAAACAACATGGTGTAAAATCGGTGAAGGCGAGTTATTTTCATGTGAGATTCCTGTTTGTTCTGAAAATGGACGGCACCACACCGCCACTACATCGACAGGCTCGCGATACAAGCCTTCGCTTTGCTACTCATTCTCTGGACACCACGCGAGCGAAAGTCAGGCGTGGATGAGCTGCGGCGGAATTCATGCCATCATTATAGCAAGCGCGGAACCGCGAGCGACGAAGAAAGAGTTGGAGTTGGTTGATAAACTCTTAGGAATTGCGGTCGTCGCTTGCCCTACGACTCGCTTGACATGCCCGCATTCTTTGGCCACATTTCGAAATACCGCAAATACGGTCATGCACGATGTCTGATGGGCGCTCGCAGCCCCTTTTTGGGAACGCGGCGTCTCGTCGCCCATAGAGCTGAACATGCCGCATACTGATGAGCAATACCTTGGATAACCCGTATCGGCGACGCCAGCGTCGCCGCCGCTCCTCGAGATCATCGACTACTTCCCCATCCCGGTCCAACTCAATGGCGGGGCGGCCCGCGTCGATTTCATCGACCCGACGCGCTTCGGCAAAGTCGATGTGCTTAATACGGGGAATGGGCGGACCGAGTATCGGCAGCAAGGTCCCCTCCCCTATTCCAACGCGGACACGACTGATCGTTGCGCACCGACATAGCCCGATTCCTCGACGGCACGCGTCCACCTGCCACGGATTTCGCGGCAATGCGCTGAAGCTCATCGTGCGCCAAAAATAGGCGCTCCTGATTTCGACGCGAGTCCCCTCGCTGGGCGAGGAATCGGCGCGCTGCCCACAGTTCCCACAGGGACAATGACCCGGCCTCGGCCGGGTCATTCGTGCGTGGAATAAAGAGCCCTGAGAAATACTGCCGAATTATTACTGGAGCTAGCCCATCGATATTTTCCTTGCTCGCTACCAGCCCGGCGCAATCTCAAAGCGTAGTATCTGACCCATTCCCGCAGGGGCAGCGCCGAAGTTCGATACATACAATCTACCGTCAGGTCCAAAGATCATGCCGGCCGGCACAGATAGATTCGTGACGACATCCTCGATTGCTCCCGAATGCAGCACTCGGACCACCTTCCCCAATCCGGGGGTCGGAAGACCCGCTCCATCGGATAGCTCAAGCACATACAACAGGCCGTCCGGACCAAAATCGACTGCCACTACCGTCGTAAAGCCCGCTTTGGAGCTGACTATGCGATGGCCGCGCGCTGGTTCTAGTCCTGGTGGAAAATTGTCGAAATCGTCTTGGTCGGATTTGGAGATGGTCAGAATCCGTGCCCACTGCGGATCGATGGGAAACAAATTGAGATTACCGACAAACAAGAATCCATCTCGAGCGACAATCGAGGTCGGCACGATGTGGCCCTCTGAGGCCGAAATATCGATGACCTGCTTAATCTCACCGCCTTTGGTCACCGATATCACTTGCCCGTGATTCGGTTCTACAGTCAGCAACTTACCGTCGTGGGCAATCATGCTGTACAAAGTACCGTCAGGCTCGAAATCATCCGCGCTTTCGTACTTGGCCGGATGAGTCTTGAGCCATGCGCCGATATCCGCGATGAGGTGCCAATTACCGCTATTAAGGTCAACCTTCGCAATGCCGCTGGGGTTCTTCGGATTGCCATGTGAGCAACCGCCGCCGCCTATCAACGCGTACAGATTACCGTCTAAAAATACGACATCGGCAACTCCGATGGTCCCATTGACCCCATTTGGGCCGATGGTGACCGAAGGAAACCCAGAAGCGACGGTAGTAACTTTTCCGCTTGGGCTGATCTTGGAAATTCGACCGGTCAGTCCTCCCGTATCGGGGCCCGGCCCCCCCGGAGGTCCGGGAACTTGGACGCACTGTCCGACTGTACTAGTCGTTCCGCCAGTGCCTGCTTCCGCGACATACAGAGAACCGTCCGGACCGAATCTTAGTCCTCGCGGTCCCTCCAGTTTCGAGGCAAGAATAAATGGTGTTGGCTCTATAGCCGATTGCGCCATCGACGGTACGGGAGCAAAGCTCCCTGCCGCTGACGCGACTATTAGTGCCTTCGACAATGATCCAGTGAGTTTCATTTCGTGTTCCCCTTGATTGGTGCTTTTTGCGCAGCCCCCGGCATTGGCAGCGCAGGTTGGGTGTTTAAACACGGCCTCGAATTATCTCCTCCATTTGTTGGTCAAATCTTCTTGTGATTCACCGAATGTCGCAGGAGCCGCGGAAGTCCCCGGAGTGCTTCGCCCGTTCCCGTTGTTTGTAGTCAGCTGGAAGCCATTGACTTATGAAAGTATATTCATAAATGCCCTTTGTACAGTCCGCTAGTCAATAGGATTCCGCACAAAGACTTTTGTCCTGGGTCCGGGCCCGCGCTCCATTTCCCTTCGCTTCAATGGTAGTCCGGGTGCAACGTTCAGTACATAGTCAATTCCCAACGCGGGTGGGTATCAGGAAGTACTTAGATGCGACACCAGTTCGCCGCGCGAGCGCGCACCAATTTTGTGAAAGACCGATTGCACCTGGTTGGCGACGGTGCGTGCGCTCGTAGCACGGCGCTGCGCGATGTCGTGATTTGTAGACCCGGCGATCAGCAACGCCGTGACCTCGCGCTCGGCAGAAGTCAACCCGGCGAGCTTGGTATCGTCCAATCGAGGGGTCGCGCCCACCAATAAGGTATCTTCACCCACGACAATTTCGGCCAGCTGCGCGCGCAGACCGTGCGGCGCGAAGAACGCGGTCAACTCGACCCGTGATCTCAGACCAAGCTTAGCTTGAGCCCGCCGTAGGCTATTCTCCACCGAGGCGGCGGGCGCACCCAGCAGATATCCAATCTCCTTGGCTGAACGGCCCTGTCCAGCATATTCAACTACTTGCCGCTCGCGCAGTGACAGTCCTCGAGGATCAAGAGAGCGAAGGTCGTTGCGCACCGCCACAACGAAACGGCGTTGATCACTGTCAAAGTGGTCCACCAGGGACCAGCGGCCGCGAATCAAAGCCTCCCACGCCTTCAATGCTTCATCCGCATTGAGGCGGCCGCCGGTGCTGCGCGCCTTGTCGGCCTTTCGCACCGCGGTGCGCAGCAGCTCGCGCGCGTTCTTGCTGGCCGCCGCCTCCCGAACATGGTAAAGCTTTCCGCCGCCATCGAAGATCGCCTCGATCGGCTTCCCATCGAGGCTCGCGAGCTGGCGTGCCATTGCGCGCAGGCGCAATCCGGCACCGATATGGGCGGCGCAGCGCGTCCAGCGCCGGCGCTCCGTTTGCGTGCTGTTGCGCACAGTGTCGAGCACGAGCGTGAGCCCGAGGCCGCGTCCGGTACCGCTGTGCGCAACGATGCGAAGGACGTCCGCCACAACGCCGGAATTGGTTTTCTTGAACGTTTCTTCGTCGTTGGCGCGGTGGAAGATAAGTTCGCTGACCGTCCCCACCGGCGCGGCGCCACTGCCATACGCCTGATTGAGTCCTTCCGGCGACACGACCGCCAAGCTGGCGCGGAGGTGGTTTTCGATCTCGGGAGGGCCATGGATGGCCACGTCCTTTAGAGCGAAGCCCGTCGCGCTCAGGCCGAAGGTGAACGCCGCCGAGCTCTGACCGCGCCAATGCTCACGCGCAATGCAGTCGAGCAAGTGGTGCAGCCAGGTAGGATCGTCGCCATCCAGCGAATATCCGGCCTCTACTACAGCGATCCAATCCCCACGCCGCAGTCCTGATTTTCGAATCATCGGCATGTGCTCCGAGGCCGAGGGGGAGAGGCTAAGAAGAAATTCAGATACCCATCAATCACAAAGCGGTAGTTCCCCGGTGCGGTATAGCATCCACGGAATCCCCTTGCTACTCCACGCAGACCGTATCGGACCGATATCCGGGGAGCATCTGATTCTTGGGGGTGTGCGGTGCACAAGAGAGCTACGATTAGTCGGGCCGCTTATCCGTGTCATCGTCGTCCCCCTTCCCGAACGAAGGGAGATACCGGCCAAAGTTCAATTCGAAGTCGCTCGGAACGCCGTAACCGATGTCGCGGACCTTGGCACGGCGCGCCTGTGCACCGGGCAAGGCCAGCAACGGGAAGAACAAGTCCGTGCTCGACTTAAGCTCTGCAGCTGTCGGCGTCCCGAACCGATTGATCTGGGAGCCACGCCCCAGGTCCAGAATTCCTCCTTGCTCACGCTGCGCTGCGCGCCGAAAGGCCGCGTCTCCACAGGAGACGCGGCCTTCGTTCAAGGATCAGCGCGTCTCACGGCCACGCGTTCACGACATTCGTGACGTTCAATGTCCCAAGGCCGCTCGTGAAGTCCCACCCTGGATGGGCTAAAAAGGCCGGTTGGAGTGTCGTGTCGCTCGTCGACAGCGCGCCGTAGTCCGTCGCCGGATTCGGGTTGTAGCAATTCACTGGTCCGTAGCACGGCACATCATTCGTGCCGACGGTGACGTCATGAAACATGCAAGCGCTCGAGCCGGTCGTGCCGTCCGAGGAGTTGCATGCGGCGATGTTCGCCTCGTTCGGCTTCGAGGCGCTGCCGTATTGAGACTTGGCCAGATCGTAGTAAACAGGGTTCGGATTACCCTGCGGGCCGCCCGCCTTCTGATCGATCAGCGCTTGAATGCTGGCAAGCTGCGGCGCCGTGAACGAGGTTCCGCCGGCGCTGTTCAAGAACACATCGGTCGGGTTGCTGTAGTTGCACGGCACGCCGCCCTGCGCGGCGTCTGACATGCACAGCAAGATTGCGTGATTCCAGAAGCCATTCGATGCGAACAGCGAGATGTCCGGCAGGTCGCGTGCGCCGTCATTCGGCATGCCATACGTGCCCTGCTGCCAATAGGGCTTCGGGTAGACCGCGCTCGGGGCTCCGCTGCCGCCGACAATGTCCAGGAAGCCGGCGCCGGTCGTGCTATTGCAGAAGCTGATCGGACCGGTGAATCCTTCGAACTTGTACAGAACCGAGCCAGCGCAAGAGTCGTTCCACGGCGTCTCAGGAATATAGGATTTCGCGGATCCGCCATTGGCGGCGTTGCTGGCCTTCCAGTACTTGGGGATGGTATTGGTCGCGGCGTCGAGGAAATCAGTGCCGCCGGTCGCAACGTTATAAGGCGTCGAGGCAAAGCCGTTCGCCGCGATACCGCCGACCGCATATTGCGCCGTATCGAAATCGTCGCAACCTGCGGCAGCGCCGTCGCCCGCGGAAACGAACACGGACACGCCTTCAGCCGCCGCCTGCTGCCAAAGCGCATTCAAGTAACCGTTACCGTTCGGACCCGGCCCGTTGTCCGCCTCGCAGTTCCCATAGCTCAAACTCATGATCGCCGGCGGCGTGCTATCGAGCAGATTTTGGGCCGCGATGAATCCGCCGAAGTTGGTCGCGGTATCCGAGCAGCTCGCTAGATAGACATCCGCATCCGGAGCAACGGCCCCCGCCCACTCCGCATCGAGCGCGGCTTCGCCCTCGGCGCCATTCGCGGCCGGCGCCGCACAGCCCGGACCCGGATGGATCTGATGGAACGTGCCGGAGTAGGACGACAGACCAAATGCCTTGCGGAACGTCGACACATCGGACGATTTGATCGCCCCATCCTCCAGCACAACGACCGACACCCCCTTGCCTGTGATCGGCTTCTTCGCCGTATAGAGAGGCGCGACATTGTAGATCGTCGCGAGATCGGCGGGAGCCACCAGATACAGCTCGGCATTGTTGAAGCCGTCGGGACAGCCCGTGCACTTGATCGTGAAATCCGGCTTGATGCGTTTGACCAACTGCGGCTTCGGCATGAAATTGTTCAGCGACACCATGCCTGCCACCACCGACGCCAGGGCCGCCGGAATCATCGGCGCGCTCGCATTGGCAATGTGGCTGCTGCCATTCACGAGATAGCGGTGAATCTCGGTATGAAATGCATTACGCACCTGACCCGCCGTGCCCGATAGGTCGATGGTGAGCCCGCTCTTGAATACCCCGTTGACCTTGAAGCCTGCGGACCTCAACCAGTCCGCCACCGTGTCGATATCCGCGCTTGCGGGGCCGAAGCGCTCGCCAAGCTCCTGCGCCGTCAGCCATTGGTGATAGCGGCTCGAGTGCGGATCGGTGAGATCTCGCATCAGGCTCTCCAGGGCCTGCTCCTCCTCCGCAGGTCTTTTCAACTGCAAATACAGGTGATCCATCGGCATGCTATCGGAAACGAGGCCCTCGTCGAGGCTGCCAGGCGCAAGCCGTAACGTGCTGCCCGCGGCGACCAGGTTCGTCTCGTCGATGGCTTGCGTGATACGCACCGCTGCGCTCGATGAGCCGAGTGCAAAAGAAACACCGGTGAAACTCAACAGAAGCAAGGAATACAAAATACCAAGATAGGAAGCCCTCATGATGATCTCCCCTTAATTTTTTGCTGTTGCTCGGTAGGATCGCGCTCTGGGCGTTTCGGCCCAAGTGTGGGCAGACAGTACACCAAGCGTTGGGTGAAAACAGCCGCTGACTTTAGGAACAGAGTTTGACCTTCTCATCGTTATACGAAGTAAGGCTGCGACGCAGCAGTCCGGAGGTCTCGGCGCGACCCGCTCGTAAGCAAGCTATCCCTGCCCGCGCTCCCCTCCCTCCCGTCTATGAGTGCCTATTCCACAGTGGCCCCGTTGGTGAGCACCGCACAATGGCGTCGGGTCGATATTCAGACGCAATTATAAACGACGTGTTTGGACGCGGAAGGAGCAGATCGCCGACCGACCACCTCTTGTTAAATGCCGGTGAGGATCGCTCTCCCTTTTTGCAGAGTCAGACCCCGCTTTGTCGGAACATTTGCGAGGCATTGTCGCTCGACCACCACCGCCGCACGCTGCACTGCCACAGACTGGCCGGCAATCACAGTTTCCTACAACGCTCATCACCCAGCCGGACAGTCAGACCACCGATCTGCCGGTCTGACCTCCCTGGTCACGCGCTCCACATGGATCCGCGCTTCACCGCCAAAATCCCCTAAATCTATGCCGTCGTTAACAGGTAAGCGGTAACCACGCGGCGTTATTTCGCTCCGCCTGAGTATCCGGACAATGTCCTCCGGTTTTTCGACAACCGGAGTGAGCGATGGCGCAAAGCAAGCGGATCAGGCGGAGTGCGGCGGTGTGGCGACAGTTATTCTCTCGACAGTCGAGCAGCGGACTGTCGGTGCCGGAGTTTTGCCGGCGAGAAGGAATCAACGCGAGTCTGTTCCGGCGCTGGCGGTCGTCCCTGGAAGCTCAGGGTAAAAGGATTCGCGTCCCGTCCAAAGCGGGGTTGAGAGCCGAAGCGCCCGCGCCGTTTATCGATCTAGGCGGCATTGGGATGGGCGGTCCGCGGTTTGAAGTGCGCCTCGATCTCGGCGGGATCGTGCTGAGCATCGCGCGCGGCTGATTTTCTTCGCTGAGGCACAGATTCGGGTGCATCTGTACGGGCAGCCGACGGACATGAAGAGGTCCTACGACGGTCTGCAGGCCCTCGCGCGCCACGCGATGGGCCGCGACCCGCTCGATGGGGCGCTTTATATTTTCATTAATCGTCGCGGTTCGCAGCTGAAGTGCCTGTACTTTGATCGCAGCGGCTTTTGTATCTGGGGCAAACGGCTCGAGACGGGTAAATTCATTAGCGATTGGCGCGCGGTACAGACTCGCGAGATGGACTGGACAGGATTGAAACTGCTGCTCGAGGGCTTGGAAGGTAAACGTATCCGTAAGCGATTCTCTCTGCCCTCTCTAGTGACCAATAACCTATAAATTAAGCATTTTTATGCACTCATCGTGATAGGATGAGTGACATGCAAAGCGCGGCATCTACCGGCTCATCGACGCTCACCGAGGTGACCTCGATGAGCGCCGCGGAGCTCGCCGCCTTGGTGCGCTCACAGGCCGAGACGATCGCTGCCCTTCAGCAACAACTCGACTGGTTCCGACGCCAGATCTTTGGGCAAAAGAGCGAACGCTTCGCACCAGAACCTGACCCCACGCAGATGCACTTGGGCGAAGTATTCCCGGTCCCCGCGCTCACCGTCGAGGAACGCAATAGCATAGCAGCCCATACCCGGCGCGTTACGCAAAGGGACGGCGCGGACACCGGTGAAGCCTTGCCGTTCTTCGATGAATCGAAGGTGCCGATCCAGACGATCGTCCTGGTACACGCCGACGCGAAGGACTTGAAGTCGGATCAGTGCGAGGTCATCGGTGAGAAGGTCACCTATCGGCTCGCCCAACGGCCTGGCAGCTACGTAATCCTGAAGTACCACCGCCCGGTGATCAAGCGCAAAGACACGAAAGCCATCCTGAGCGTACCGTCACCGGCCGGTATCCTGGAGGGGAGCCGCGCGGATGTGAGCTTCGCCGCTGGGCTCCTGATGGATAAATTCGCCTGGCACCTGCCGCTGTACCGCCAACATCAGCGTCTCACGGCCGCCGGTATCCGCGTGAGCCGTCAGTGGCTCACCCAGATTGCGCAACAATCGATCAGCCTGCTCGCACCGATCTACGAAGCGCAGTTCGCTTCGATCCGAGTAAGCCGGGTCAAGGCGATGGACGAGACCCCCATCAAGGCCGGGCGTGCTGGCCACGGCAAGATGCAGGCGGGCTACTTCTGGCCCGTTTATGGTCAGCTCGATGAGGTGTGTTTCCCGTTTCACCCCTCGCGATCCGCGGACTTCGTCTGCAACGCCTTGGGACTCAAGCACGCCGTCGATGCGGTGTTATTGACCGACGGCTACGCCGCCTACGAGCAGTATTCCGAAAAGACTGGTATTACCCACGCTCGGTGCTGGGTTCACGGCCGCCGTGGTTTTTTCGATGCCTTGGAGGCGGAGCCCACTGGAGCGACCGGGGCACTGGAGCAGCTCAAGGCCCTGTTCGCTATCGAGGAAGACATCCGCAAGCTCAAGCTCGGCGGCGACGCGAAGCAACTACATCGATTGACTCACAGCAAGCCACTGGTCGAGACTTTCTTCGAGTGGGTTGATCGGCAACTTGAGCGCCAAGGATTCACGCCGACCAACCCGTTCATCAAGGCGTTGAACTATGTGCGCGAGCGGCGCTCCGGGCTCGAAGTGTTTCTCACAGATCCGGATGTTCCCATCGACACCAATCATCTCGAGCGGGCACTACGTGTAATTCCCATGGGGAGAAAATCGTGGTTATTCTGTTGGACGGAGCTCGGTGCAAAACACGTCGGCATCATCCAGAGTCTGCTTGTCACCTGCCGACTGCACGGCATCGATCCCTACACCTATCTCGTTGATGTACTGCAGCGCACCGGTGAGCATCCGGCCAGCAGAGTCGCCGAGCTGACGCCGCGTCTATGGAAGCAGCACTTCTCCGACAACCCGCTGCGCTCCGACTTGCACGCTCTGCCTGCCAATCACTTGGGCTGACGACTCGCTCGTCGCTGATGCACTGAATATGACAACCGAGCGTGATTTCGAAAGAGGTGTAATCGATGGCCCAAATGGACGATTCGAGTTGGCCTGCGTAGGTGTACGGGCGGATCGTGAGTACTGTTTTCTGTATCAGGATGAGAATAGTCGTTTCTACTTCAATGCGGAGCTGACTAGGCAGCCAAGATTGAGCGTCAAGGTCACTAAGGCCTCGATGAGGGAATGGTTCGGCGCCCCTTTCAGTGCCTTTGGCACGCGCGAAGAAGTGTTGAGGCGCAACATTGAATTGTTCTTCAAGACTCGTGATTGGTTGCATGCATGGGAGCCTGCGAATGAAGCTTCGTCGGGAATGGCTACCACATTCGAATGGAATATTGCGCACATCAATGGCAGGGCCATCAAGATAGAAAAGATCGATGGGCCCGATGGGCTATTTGAAATCGCTGCAGTCAGGAACTCTCCCGGGGGGATGAGATACCTTTATCAGGACCAGCGTGTTCGCTTTTTCTTTTTCGCGATGGTCGGCTCGAAGCCGAAACATTGGGAAATCCTTGCTGGTGATCCATATTTCAGGACTAGTCCTGCAAATGAGGCGTTTTCTCGACAAAACGTTGAGCATTACTTTAATACGCGTTATGGGGAAACCTCTCTCGTCTTCCGGTGGGGAATCGGCGGCCCGGCTCCAGCAGTCGCGCCCAGAGTGCTTACGAGCACTCGCATTGAAGGCCCGAGCGAACCATTCGACATCGCCTTTGCGGGTTCCAACGATTATGGCTGGCATTGCTATTACTATCAGGATGGGCGTGACAGTTTCTATTTCATGGCGTTGTTATCGTTCGAGCCGGCACCCACTTGGGATGTTGCTCGTGCAACGGTTAAACCGTGGGGCGTGGTTGGAAACCATACGACGAGCCTGGAAAACGAGATGCTCGCTAGACAAAATATCTCGCTGTTCTTTAATGCGCGCCAATGGCACCACCCGTCGGAACTCAGGGGCGGAGGCATAGAGACGCCCGTTAGGTTCTCCTGGAAAATCGTGGCATGAGTACTTTTCTTTTATTCATCGGCGCAGACAGCTACTGGGCCCGCTCTATTTGTCAAATCAAGCACGTCGGCAAGGTACCGGTTACGTTGCGCCGACCCAGGGCGAAGGGTCGGATGGCATTCTCGGCGAGATTGGTGTCGATCGAGACTTGGCCGTCCTCGGCATAGCGGATCAGCTTGGGCCATTGCCGCAGAAGGTAGGTGAAGGCCTCGCCGAGCTTTCCGGACGGCAGCGTCTGCTGCAGTTGGCCGCTCGCCCACGCATGCAGCGACTCGAGTAACGGCACGGCTTTCTCTTGGCGCACCGCCCGGCGCTCGTCATCGCTCAAGGTACCGATGTCGCGTTCGATCTTGTAAAGCTCCTCGATGCGACGGACTGCCTCATGGGCGGCGGTCGGGTTCTTCTGCGCGTCCTTCGGTAGCGCCTTGATAGCCTCGAAGAACTTGCGCCGCGCATGAGCGATGCAACCGCAATGGATAAGACCGTATTTCCCGGCCACTTGATCGTAGGCGCGATAGCCATCGCTTTGGAGGGTTCCGTGCACACCGTCCAGTAGTCGCTCAGCCACCTCGTGACCGCGGCTCGGATCATAGTCGAAGAGGATGATCCGTTGGCGCGGGGGACCGGCAACGCGAACCCACATCCAATGTTCTGCGGTGGCCGGCTTGTCGCTGTTGATGACCTGCAGCGGTGTTTCATCGATGCGGATATAGCCGCTGGCGCGCAGTCGCTCATCCATCAGAT
>Ga0302326_10002293_pt1 | contig 46818 bp, 39 predicted proteins | sample Palsa_T0_3_FD_202264 | JGI IMG/M metagenome (GOLD analysis project Ga0302326, IMG submission 202264) | Peat permafrost microbial communities from Stordalen Mire near Abisko, Sweden - Palsa_T0_3 | ecosystem: Environmental > Terrestrial > Soil > Palsa > Peat permafrost | place: Sweden: Abisko... | reverse complement strand
ACGTGGAGAAGCGCGAGCGGCTCGATTACCTGGCTTATTACGATGAGTTGACTGGTCTGGCTAATCGCAGCCTCTTTCTAGAGCGGGTAGCACAGTATATGCGCGGGGCCCTTTCGGGCGGCCATAAGCTCGGCTTGGGTCTGATGGACTTGGAGCGATTCAAGAACATCAACTTGAGTCTGGGCCGGCCGGTCGGCGACTTACTGCTGAAGCAAGTCGCGCACTGGCTGACATGCAACCTGGAGGGCGCCAACCTGTTGGCGAGGGTAGGACCGGACCAATTCGCCGTGGTGTTTCCCGAGGTGAAGAGCGAAAGAGACTTGGAACGGCGCATCGAGCAATCGATGGACGCGTTTGTGGAGTATCCATTTAGTCTCCAGGACGCCGTGTTTCATATCGCCGCGAAGATTGGGGTAGCCCTATTTCCGGATGATGCTGATGACGCTGACACTCTGCTTAAGAATGCCGAGGTGGCGCTCAGAAAGGCGAAGTTTGGCGGTGATCGGTACCTGCTTTACTCGCAAAAGATGACCACGATGGTAACGGGTCGGCTCAATTTGGAAACTCAGCTGCGCCAGGCGATCGACCGGGAAGAATTCGTACTGCACTATCAGCCCAAGGTGAGCCTGCTGAGCGGTCAGCTCACCGGCGCCGAGGCACTGATCCGGTGGAACAATCCGAAGACCGGGTTGATGCTGCCGGGAGACTTCATTTCCATTCTTGAAGATACCGGACTGATCCACGAGGTCGGGCGCTGGGCCCTGCATAGGGCGATCGATGACCATTTACGCTGGCGCGCGGCAGGCTTGCCCACTACACGCATTGCGGTCAACGTGTCTGCGCTGCAGCTGCGCAGTCGCAGTTTTATCGATGAGCTCAGAGGTGCGCTCGAGGCTGACGCGCATGCGGCGGCCGGACTCGAACTGGAGATCACCGAAAGCCTGATCATGGAGGACGTCAGGCTTAGTGCCGCCATTCTGAAGGCGATCCGGGCGATGGGCGTAAGCATTGCAATCGATGACTTCGGGACGGGCTTTTCTTCACTCAGCTACCTATCCAGGCTCCCGGTGGACACGCTAAAGATCGATCGCTCATTCGTGAACGAGTTGACTGATGGGCAACAGGGGCTACTGCTGGTATCCACCATGATTAACCTGGCCCACTCCTTGAAGCTCAACGTGGTAGCGGAGGGCGTCGAAACCGCCGGGCAATTCGGCTTGCTCCAGTCCCTTGGCTGCGACGAAATGCAGGGCTATTTTTTCAGCAAACCGTTGCCAAGAGATATCTTCGAAGAAAGCTATTTAACGTCGCATGCGGCCGCGTAAATCTCCTAAGGGTGGCGGATTGTCATTGGCCGACCGCAACCGCAGCGGTCTGATCCCCTGCCGGAACGGCGGCAAGCGACGGTTTGCACCGTCGCGGTGGCAAAAGCGCCCAAGGCGCCACAGAAGCGGACCAGCCGGCGCGGTGAATGCGCGAAACCGCATCGGCAGCCACACTACGCGAGGTCGGGGGGCGAGCGCGGGAACTGGGATCGCGCAGCTTCTGTCAAAATAGGCGAGTCAGAGGTCAACACCGGTTGCGGCAAGGCGTTGAGAAAAATGCGATGATCTGCCGAGCACTGGTTTTGCCGTTCCTGGCGATCGCGACAGTGACGGTGCTGAGTTCACTGTTCGCGAGGAGGTTACCGGTATGAACAACCGAGCATGGCTTCGATTCGCAGCAATTACGGCAACGGCAATGCTTGCGGCGGGCAGCGTGGCGAGCGCGAACCCGGGCGGCGGCCACGGCGTCGGTGGGGGCGGCCACGGGGGCGCCGGGGGATTTCACGCCGCCGGCCCTGGCGCCTATGGCCACTACGGCGGTTACGGCTGGCGCGGCGGCTACGGCTGGCGCGGCGGGTACTACGGCGGCTACGGCCGGTGCTGTGGCTGGGGCTGGGGGCTGGGATTCTACGTTCCCTTCCTGCCGTGGTATTACGACACTTACTGGTGGGGCGGCGTGCCGTACTACTACGCCGATGGCGCGTACTACCTCTGGAATAACGGCGTCGGCCAGTACGAGACGGTCGATCCGCCGGGCGCTCTGAGTCAGACGCCCCCGCAAGGCCAGTCAGCGGCAGCGGCGGGCGCTCCGGCGGTGTCCTCCGAGCTGTTCGCGTATCCGAAGGCCGGCCAGTCCCCGGAACAGCAGAAGCAGGATAAGGACGAGTGCCGTGCCTGGGCAGCGGCGCAGACCGGATTCGATCCGACGCAGACCAATGGTGCGGCCGCTAAAGGCGCTGGAGCCAATCTACAGGGTTACCTGCGCGCGCAGGCTGCCTGTCTCGAAGGCCGCAATTACAGCGTGAGATGAAGTGCGCACTGGCTGAATCCTCATTTCGCTGGTTGTCGCTGCTATTCCGCCACTGAAATGAGCCCACCCGCGCGCGTTGTGTCGAGTCGTGCGAAACTGCGCCTGCGAGCCTAGCGCCCAGGCAGGCGAGTCACCCGCTGAAGTGGTCGCAGGGTCGCGGAAGGGGAGGATCCAAGAATGATATACGGTGGATACAATAGTCTCTGGAGCCTGCTGATACTGGCTGGCGACATCTGGGCGATAATCAATATCTTTCAGAGTTCAGCTTCCAACGAACGGAAATTGATTTGGACGCTGGTCGTGCTGCTTCTGCCGCTGCTGGGTCTGATTCTCTGGTTTTTCCTTGGACCACGTGATGGCAGGGTGTAGGTTCGAACGCATCGGGACCACTCTGTAACTCGAGCCACGTGCCGGAGCTCACGTTCGCGAACAAGGATCACGCACGACCCGGCATAAGTGCGGCATAGTGCCCCGCTGCATCTGCAGCCTCAGTCGTGTGTCCTCTAGGGGCAGCAGTCTTCACTCGCGTCCAGACGCGGAACTGGACGGGCTTCACGATCAGGAAAAGTGGTTCAGTGGCCGCATGCGATCATGGCCCCTTACCCTCGAGCGGCGGCCCGGAATGCTGTGGAATACCGGAGCGACGTACCGCAGAACCCGCACGGTATAGTCAAGGCCAAACCGAACCTGATATGAAAGCCTCACTGGATTCACAGGTCTAACGCTGGTGGGGTCCTCTACTGCCGGGCTCGCGAGCGCAAACCCGCTGCTGGGCACCTGGAAATTGACCTCCTACACAATGACGACCGATGCGGGCGAGAAGTCACATCCGTACGGCGAGTATCCGATTGGCTACCTTAGTTACTCAGCGGACGGGCGGATGCAGGTGATTGGAACCAGGAGCGAACGCGCAGCGCCACACGAACCCGCTGCAAGGGACGAAGAGAGTGTGGCGCTCTACAGGACAATGTTCGCGTATGCGGGTACGTACTCGATTGAGGCCGGCAAGGTCACCCACCACGTCGATATTTCTTGGAATCAGGTCTGGAATGGGACTGACCAGGTTCGATCCTATGAGGTGAATGGGGATACCCTGATCATCTCATCGCGCCTATTTAACCCGGCAAGCGGCACTGAGGCTCAATACGTTCTGGTGTGGGAGAAGGTGGCGGGGCCGCGTTGACCGAGATGCCTGTCTCATATCTGGGGCGCGCGTGTCTGTTCTGCCGCGAGTAGCGCTTGTAAACATTGAGCTGTATGGATTCAGCGCGATACGCTCTCGCGATTTCCCAAGCATTCATCGAGCGCATCGACGTTCGAGCGCGCGAGTTGCGCACACGCTCGCGGCACAGGACATCTCGGAGGAAACATGAGGATATCAGTCGGACTGTCCAGCCTGATGCTTCTTACGATCGGTGTTCGCGCTGTGGGAGAGCCGGTACCCGTCATTGACAACGAACGGGTCACGGTCTGGGACATCACGCTTGCGAAAGGAATAGAAGGTCCAGCGACACCGCATGACCTGGACACCGTCATCATGTTCTTGGAAGGCGGGAGAATCCGGACGGTCGACTCAAATGCGCAGCGTACGGTAGCAGCACGAGCATTCGGAGACGCCGTGTTCGTGCCGAAAGGCAGCGACGCGAAGGGTATGCTTCTTTCCGAGGGGGCCGCGCATGAGGTCGTGATTTCGCTTAAAGATCACGCCAGTCCTGTCATCTCCAATACTTCCGGCTACCCAGCGGCGTTTCCTCGCCCGGGATCGGTGAAAGTCTTGGAGAACAGCCGTGTCATAGTCTGGCATTACTCGTGGACACCGGGCGTGCCGACGCCTATGCATTTCCACGACAAGGACGTTGTTGTCGCCTATCGATATGACGGGGCATTGAAGTCCGTCACACCCACTGGACCGAGTGTCGTGAATTCCTACAAGGCGGGTGATATCCGCTTCAACAAGGGCAACCGCACCCACTATGAGGAGCTGATGACGGGACGGCAAAGTGCGGTGATGACGGAGTTGAAATAATTGGGTAACGCACACCGCCCCGTGAATTGTCGGGATTGCGCGATATAAGAACGCGATCTGAAGGTGATTTGATCCCCGTAGCCCCACGCCTTTCCGGCCTTTAGCTACGCCCTCCGATCTCATCGATGTGAAGCAGAAGGTCAGCAGGATCTTCGTACACGCGTACGGCGCCCGAGCGCTCAAGCTCGTCCTGACCGTAACCCCCGGACAGCACTCCAACGCCAAGACCGCGTGCGCGACGCGCAGCAAGCATGTCCCAGATGCTATCGCCAACGATTACGGCCGACTCGATGTCCGTGCCAAGCCGCTCGGCGGCGGCCCAAAACAAATCTGGGTCGGGCTTGGCTCGGCGCACATCATCACGCGTGACCACGACCGCACCTTGTGGATCGACGCCCAGCAACTCTAGATTGAACTTCGCCGTCGCCATTCTTCCGCTGGTCGCGATCGCCCACGGGATCTTGGCCCCTGTCAGATAGTCGAGCAGCTGCAGGGCCCCGGGGAGGGGCCGCACCGACTTGGATAGCCGGCCGTAGGCTTCGCTGTGACGCTTCTGCAGGGTTTCGAGCAAGCTCGGAGTGATGTCCACAGCGACTTCCCGCAACAGCATCTCCGTGAATAGACCGCCGCTCATCCCAATGCGCCGGTGTATGCGCCACACCGAGAGCTCGATGCCCGCAGCATGCAGCGCCTCCTGCCACGCGAGCACGTGCTGGTAGACGCTATCGACGAGCGTTCCATCCAGATCGAATAGAAAGCTCACATCATTGTGTACCATTGGCAATTCCATTCCCGGCTTTCATAGGATGCTACGCGGATCGCGAAGAGGGCGTCCACCGCCTCATGGAGGTGAAGCACACGGCCAGTGGGATCTTTGTACACGCACACAGCGCCGCGGAGGTACCAGACTTAAAAAGAATTACCGCTCACGGCTTGGTTTTCCTTAACGCCTCACAATTTCCCTGACAAGCTCGTCAACCACATCCGGCGGAATCAGTGCCGCCGTCTCGTGATAGGGCATAGCGGGAATCTGGCTGCGTTTATCGGCCTCCATTTTCAAGTAGAGGGTCTTGAGGGTGCGCGGCGCGAACAAGGTATACGTGTCGTAGGCATAGCCAATGCCCTTGAGCTCATTCGGTTGAAGGATTCGTACGCGTGCGTGAACCGGTTGTGCCGGTACACCACACATGAGAGGTACTCCGCCGTTGGTGAATACGGCGTGGATAGCCTGCCGCGTCGGCTTGAACCCGAGCCCCATCGCACGCGCCATCTCCGCGCCGATGGTGACCGTACCTGGAACGGCTGATTTGGTGGTGCGGAAGAACCGGTCGATCTCGTGACCAATGTAATCGGTGCGAAATTCGTGAAAATGCCACCAGCCGATCGGCTCGTACCCGGAGAGGCTCATGCGGCGCGCAACCGTAGCAATCTCCAAAGGCTTGGGCTCTCGCTGGTGATAGGTTTTCAGCAGATCGGGGATCGCCTTGATCAGCGCTTCGTCGCGCAATCGGCCGAGGTCTGAGGCGTGACCGAGAAGATCGATGAACATCTTGATCGGAGAGAGGATCGGCTCGATGATTCCGTAGTTGAAATCCGGATCCGCCGAGGTGCCGCCATCATTCTCCGTTGCGAGAAACCGGAGCGACTGGCGCGTGACGTCGATGGCCGCCTCGATCAGACGGTGTCCCACCTGGGGAACCTCATCCACCGTCGCGGCGCATAAAATCCAGATTTCATCGCCGCTACCTTTGACAGTGAAAAACCTGACCGGATCGAGCGGCGCGGCGTTCCCGTAGTGGCTCACGGCGCTTTCGTAGAACTTCCTCTCGATATGGCAGAATTCGCGATAGATCAGTTCATTGAGTTTGTCGATTTTCCGCCGATCGTTCTGTGCAAGCTTCATGATGCGCGTCTTGGCATCAGTCGAGCCGACGAGATCGAAGGAAATAGAAAACAGACAGGCATTGGAAGCGGGCGAGGAGGGCGGCGGCAGCGACACCTTCGCCATCTCGGTGTCAAGCGCGCGCACCAGCGCCGGATTCTGGCTGCCCGCCAACGTTGCTGCGTTGGCTATTCGTGCCAGGGCCTCGGCACGGTGAGCATCTCCCGACCTGACCGCGGCAGCGTGCCAGGAATACAGTACGGCCGCCGCGACCAGGGCCTGCTGCGGAGTGCCTGTGGCCAGAATCTGTCCGAGTTGGTTGTCCACGCCAATCAGAGTTGGCGAAAGCGCGGGAATTAAATCGGGGGGCATCCCCAGGGCGACAGCAACTCTCTTGGCTTCATCCGAACCGAGCTGTGCCGCTAAATAGGAGGCCGCGGCGATATCGCTGTCCGTCGCGTTGCCGGTCGCCAGCACAAAGGTTGTTACCGCCGCCATCACTTCGAGGACCGGCGGCGCAAAGCGCGCACCGTTGTTGCGCAGGCTTTCGGCAAGGTGCTCGAGGATGTTGGATAAGGTGGGCACTGACGGTGTTTGCCTCGGTTTGAGCTATCCACGCCAGTGGGTCACGGCCGTGAGACTAGGATGCGCCCCCCACGGGCGAACGTCCATCGACGTCCTGTTCTCCGTAAGCTCGTGGGTGCTGACTTAGCACCGGCGCCTCGGCGGGTCTGTGCGCTAGGGCACGTTACTCCGGAAAGTTCATCCTGCGCAGTAGCGCCTTGAAACGCGGCTCGCTGCGCACACCCGACAGCGCAGGCTCGATGATAAGCAGACTCAGCGCCGCGTCGCGCTGCCGGTAGGCCTGCTCCAGCCAGCCAAAAGCGCAGTCGAGTTCACCACGCCATGCATAAGTCACACCTATCTGGTACGGGATCCTCAGTCCGTACTTGGCGAGCAATTCGTCCAGTACGCGCCGCGACTCGTTGGGATGGCCCAGGGTGTGCTCGATCATCGCGAGAATTGCCCAGCGCCAGGGCTCGTTTTGTTGCCTTTTATTGGTCTCAAGCGCCTCCGCCGTCCGACCCGTGACCAGCTCGGTTCCCGCCAAGTACAGATTTGCCAGGGTCGATTGCGGGCTCAGTTCAAGCGCGCGGCTTAGAGCGCGATGCCCCGCCTCAGATTCACCGAGCGCGGTGTACGACAAGCCAAGCATCAACCAAGAGCTCACGTCCAGCGGCTCGATCTCAGTCGCCGTCTGTGCAGCAGCAATGGCTTCGCGGAAGCGACCAGTGGTACCCAGCAGCAGGCTGTGTCTGCGCTGGACCTCGTTGGAGCGCGGCTCGAGCTGAAGCGCCTTCTCGGCATCCGCCCGCGCTCCGTTCCAATCCCACTGCAGTCTCAAGCGCACATAGCTACGTGCCGAATAGGCCTCACCGGAATCCGGCGCGAGCGCGATGGCCTTCTCTGCCGCCGCAACTGCCCGTGTCGCGTATGCGTGCCCCGGGTCGCCATCCTCCGCGATCTGGTTGGCAAGGCTCAGGGCGAGCAACACATAGGCCGACGCGTAGCCTGGATCGAGCGCCAGCGCCTGTTCCAGGGCTTTGGTGGCGCGCTGCGCGCTGTCGACCGTGCGGCGGTTGTAAGACTGTTTGGCGAGGAGATACTGCTCATAGGCCTCCGTAATGGCAGTGCGGTGCGGGTTCGCCACTCTCTGCGCCGGCAGCAACTTTGCTTTCAGGGCCTCAACGACGATTCCGGCGATTTCGTCCTGAACCTTGAAGATGTCCTTGACGTTGCGGTCGTAGGTCTTCGACCAGAGGTGGTAGCCGTTGTCGGCGCGGATCAGGCGTGCAGTTATCCTGATGGTGTGACCCGCCTTGCGCACACTGCCCTCCAGGACATGCGCCACGCGCAGCTTCTGTGCAATCCTTGCGATGTCCTCCGACTTGCCTTTGAAGGAAAAAGATGACGTGCGGGCGGGCACCCGCAGGTCTTGCACCTGCGTCAGCAGATCGATCAGCGCCTCTGCCAGTCCGTCGGAAAAGTATTCCTGGTCGCTCTTTGGACTCATGTCCGCGAACGGCAGAACCGCAATGGACTTTTCGGGTATCGAACTCAGCGAGGACGGAGTGGAGTGCGCAAGGAGGGTTGCTGAGCTTGCGGCTGCGGGCGCCGCTGTCAGCGACCCGTGCTCCCCGGGCGACAGCAGGCGCCATACATGCTCGACGAAGGCGTCCGGCGCCTCACCCTCCAACAGGCGCATCCACTGGACAGCCATGAAAGACTCCGGAACGTCGCCCCCGGCCTCGGGCATGGCGTCGATCGCGACGGGCACTATAAACACCTTGTTGCGCGCCATCAGGTGAGTCCGCTGGTCGGCAAGGCGCCACTCGAGTCGGAAGTAACCCTCGTTGCGCTTAAGGGTATTGGCCGAGACGAGGGGCACGAAGAGCGCACAGTCCTTGATCTGCCGGCGGATCCTTTGGTCCCAGAGGTCCCCTCCCCGAAGGTTACTTTGGTCGAACCACACCTCAATGCCGCGTGTCCGGAGGGCTTCGCAGATGCGGTGTGCTGCCTCGGAATCTTGCGAGGCATAGCTGAGAAAGACTGTGTTCTTCGATGTGCTCACGGGCGGGTCGTGACGTCGCCGACGTCGACCCCGTCGCGCAATTCCGTGGTGACTGGATTTCTCAAATAGGGCCGAGGGACGTGATCGGCTAAGGCACTCGGATGTGCGCGCGCCACTATGGGCGTTGTCATCGGCCGATTCGCTCGATTGAGGCTTCGGGCGTTAGGGCAGCGCGCCGCTGCTCCTCTGTTGTCGATATTCCGCGACCGAAATAAGGTGCCGCACGCGCGTATCCCACAAAATGTATTTCAACGATTGCTGGACGGTAGCGAGCTTCAGGCGGGTGACATCCGAAAACAGCTCGCGGTGTTGGTTGTGGCAGGCGATCAAGCAGTAGTTTGGAATCCTGGATGACATGTGATGGATGTGATGATAGCCAATATTGGCGGTAAACCAGTTCAACCACGCCGGCAGGATGAGGAAGCTCGTACCTTCGATCACAGCGGTGTCGTAATCCCAGTGCTCATCGCTGCTGGCGTACGACTGCTTGAAATTATGCTGCACGGTGAACAACACGATGCCAGCGGCACCGGCAAGTGACAGGCTGATCACGTAAGTCAGGAAGAACAATGGGGCGCCTACCGCATAACACATCAGCACCCAGAGGCTGAGCAGGACCACATTGTTCAAGGCCATGTGGCGATACTCTTTGGGCGAGTTCCAGTAGGGCGTTTTGAACGTGGCCGCATGCACTCTCATCGGAACGCCCGGCTGCGCGATCTTCCGCCGCAGCACGTGCATCGCAAAGGCGATGCTGCCTTTGAGCCAGGTGAAGCGCGGGTTGAAGACCAGATAGATGAACCCTGCGAGCGGTGCACACACGATACTGCACTTATATCGGTACAGGCGCTGGCGCGTGGCGCTGAGCGCCGCATACTCATCAATCGAGAGCGTGGTGTACGGACCGCGGTATCGTGCCCAGTTGCCGTTATGGGCGTGGTGATAATTGTGATGCTGCGACCAAACGTACTGTGGCATGCCCGCCGCAACGCCCAGCAGAAACCCAAATCCGCGATTGAGCCAGCGGCTGCGGAACAAACTACCGTGGCCGCATTCGTGCATTAGCGCAAAGACGCGCAACGTGAACAGGCTGATCAGCAATACGACCGCGGCGGTCAGCCAGATGGAAACAGAGACACTGCGCGCTGCGGCCCACCAAAGGATCGCGAGCGGCCCGAAGGTTGTCAGGACCTGGGTCAATCCCTTGAGATTGTTAGACCTCGAATGCTCGCGGATGATGATCCGCTTCTGGTCTTTCATGAGGTCGATGAATGACGCCATTGTGCACCCCCCGAGCGTCGACCCTGTGGAGTCAGCTGTTGTCACCTCGGCGCGGCCGAAGCGAAGAGGCTCTTCTGACTTATCAGCGCGGGTAAGCACGGCGGAGGCCGGTCCTTCACTGCGGTGGTGCGCGGGGACGGCCGCGCCGCGCAATCCGCGCCGTGCGCGCAGCACGACGGGAGGTAACTCCGGGTAGCTGTCTCAGGGACGCACTACCGGAGCCATGGGATGCCTCAAGCGTGTATCTGGATCGCCACCGGGCTTCGCGGCCGGGAAACGAATCCCTACCGGCCACTGCCACGCAGCGGCGCGCGCGCGAACTGACCGAGATATTCACCCCCGGCCGGCTTATGTAGCCGGGAAGTGTTAACGACCGGGCAGGCTCAGTAGCGACGCGGGCCGCCCCGGTTTCCTCCGCCGGATCGATCACGATCCTGGGCCTCATTGACCTTGAGAGCGCGGCCCTCAAAGTCCTTGCCATTCAGCGCCTGCATCGCACGCGATGCATCCGCGTTCGACATTTCCACAAAACCGAAGCCACGCGGGCGTCCCGTGTCGCGATCGGTGATCAAAGAGACCTTCTCGACGGTCCCGTGCGCGGCGAACAAAGCGCGCACGCCATCTTCAGTTGCCGTGAAGGGAAGATTTCCAACGTATAGTTTGGTCACTGCACAGTACTCGCAAAAAAACCTTAAAAACGACGGCAATTGAGCCCGTATCCTAGTTCGCCAACCTCGCGAGAGTGACAGACTCTGGGCCGGTGCGCGCGCCGCACAAAAAGCACCAGGGCAGACAAGCCGAAGGACTACGAACCGCCGCGTACAGTACCGCAACTCGCGGCGCCGTGCCCGACTACCGCACGGAGGGCCTGCCCGCGGCGAGCCCCCAAAGGCAGGGAACGGTCAAGTTCCGGGCAGCTCGGGGAGCGCTGAGCACTGATATTGAAGAGATAATCGGCACGGCTGCTTCGCGCCGGCTCTGGGGAAGGCGGGCCGGAGCGCTTGCGTACATTACGGGCCATACCGTCCCCGGCATGCGACAGCGCCTCGGGGTTCCCGCCTCAAGGCCGCACCGTGCGCCGGTTCACCCAGGCCAGAAAATTCAGTGCTTTCTCGAGCCCGCGCCTTGGCAGCGGGCCACCCCTGGGTGCGGGCGCCGCCCGGGCCCCAAAGCGCGGCAACCGCCTCAGCTCTTCTGCTGATACGTCGCCGTCACCTTGTAAAGCAGTTGCAACAGGCACGGTTGTTTCGAGGCGTGATCGCGCGCGCGCAGGCCGTTGCACTCAATCACTCCGTCTGCCGGGCGCGTGGCGTCCGCCAATACCGCTTTCACAGCGCTACTGAGGTCGAATTGCCCATCGCAGTCCGCATACGGACAGGAGTACTCAAAAAACGCAGGAGCCGGTGGGTACAGCACATGTGACTGTGAGGTCGGGGTGCTCGCGCTCGGGCCTTCGAACCGCAACTCGATCCGCACCTGTTGGACAGCAGGGAACGCCGCCCGCAGTGGCTGCGCGGTAGCCCGATTGCGCCGCAGCTGGTCGCGGCGCTCCTGGCGCGTATTCGTCGAATTAGGGGGGCCGAGTCTCACGTGCGGTGCCCAGCAAAAGTGGATGCCCTTGCACCCCGTGCTCGTCTTGGTGGGCCAGCTGTCCTCGCTAGCATGCTCAGTCGGGAGTTCTGTTGGCAGCGCGCTCCGCTCGCGTGCGCTGCTCATCGCGCACCTCCGCAAGCGTCAGGCGCGTGCTCACTGCAATCACATCGAGGATGGGATGCGCGGGATCGGAGGGCAGGCGCAGTTCGTGCACCCTTTCCCAGGTTCGAATGCGAACATCCGGCGGATTATTGTCCGAGCACTGCTCGGCCAGCTCCAGGCGCCTCTTTTCCGCACGCTCATATGCCTCATGCGCAAGCCGCTCGGCGCGCGTCTGGACGAGTTCACGTGTGGGGGGTGGGGGAGGGAGCGTCATCCGTGGGAAACCAGGACCTCGGAGTCAAGAGTTCTTCAATCAAGGCAGGAATGCGAACTTGGATCCTGCCCGCTGGTTCGTAGCGCCTTGCGAGCATGACAGACAGTGACCGGCGGGAGTGCCGTTGCGGCTCACAAGGCCAAGGCAGACAAGCAGATAAGTCACGAACCGAGCCATAGCCTACACGAGTTCCCGCAACGGCGCCCAACTTGCGTACGTGGCACAGCGCTGTTCGCCACTGCGCCGCGCACGGGTGTGCCCGGTCTGCTCTGCCGTGAATCCGACGCCGGTGGGCTCGCACCCCACCGGCCGAACCCCCTAAAAGGAGCGGCCAAATCACCAAAAGCAGCGCCTGCGAGGGCGGATGCACGGTGACTGTGACGGCTCAGCGGCGTATCCGAACGGCAGCACACCAGCGCCGTGCAAGCTCAACATAACGCGTCGGCTCGAACGACGGTGAGAGAGCGACGCCACCGCCTGCACGGTGAACGCGCTGGATTCCTTCGTTTACATATCGATCGATCTTGGAGCGATCGCGCGTCGGGCGATGTTGGAATCCGACCTGCACTTAAGTGTGTTGGTACACACGGCCATCGTGGCCGGCAATGATGCTTATCAGAGCGCCTGTTTCCTGATCTTCCAGGGGCCGCTTTGCGAAAGGAAGGTCGCGATCTCATCGCGCACGAACTGCTCGATGTTCGGATGCTCGGAAGCGACCGTAAAGCTACCGCGTTCCATCGCTGATCGGCCGCAGCCTGGATCTGCGATTGACTGGCAGTCCACGTACAGCCGATCGGTAGCCGGCTGATACGTCACAGTCGTCGCAATCGCAAGCCCGGAGACCAAGGACTTGGCGAGTGCGTCCAGTCTCGCTCGCTCTTCCTTACTCATGCGGAGGACTCTCCAGGGGCTCGGAGGCCATGATGCCTGATCGAGCGTGCATCGTCGTGATGCGCTGCAGCGACGCCCACGCTCCAGCGGTAGTGGCTAGCGCCTGCGCCGATGCAGTGGCGTGACCACTGCCGCGGGCGCCTCCACGTTCGGGCTCGCGATGCTGTTCGCATCGAACTGGGCGGGACTCAAGAACATCACGCTGCACTGGCTGCAGGCGTGGAACTCAGTTTCGTAGCGCGTGCCATTCTTACGCAGGACGCTGACGCGGTGGTATCTGTCGAAGCCGCAGATCCGGCAGCGCCACTGAGAGAGCCTCATATGGCGGATCGTAGGGAGCAGGTGTGGCGCGCGTCCATGCAGTACCGGGGCCGCGCGAGTACTGGATGCGGGTCATCGAGCCTCTACGGCTTGAAGAACCACGGGCCCGTAGTGGAGAGGAATTCCGTAATCCGTTCGCGGACATAGCGGTGCAGGTCCGGATGCTCCGCGGGCTTGACCGACCAGGTGCGTTTTTGCGGCAGGCGTTTCGTCGCGGGTGCTACCTGCGACCAGACATCGATAGTGAGGCGGTCCAGTTTCTTGTGGTAGGTCACGACCGCGACGACGGGCAGCCCGACAACCAGCATCTTGGCCAGCGCGTCCAGGCGCATGAGTTCCTCCGGGTCCATGGGGTCGCCCCTCCCAAGTGAGCGCGCAGCGCACTCCGATAGTGCTCGAACGCCAGTTAATCACAACAAGCCTATGCCCGCCGGCAGCGCATAGAATGTGCACCCTATGGCCCGTACACCTGGACTGCAGACGCGCTGCGTGCATGCCGCACGCGCCCCCGATGCCACCACCGGATCTGTGGCGCAACCGATCTATCTCACGACTACTTTCCAGCGCGACGAGGATGGGGGTTACGCGCGTGGCTATCGCTACAGCCGCGAGGGGACACCCAATCGCGCAGCCCTTGAGGCGTGCGTGGCGGAGCTCGAAGGCGGAGCCGGTGCCCTGGCGTTCTCCTCGGGACTCGCCGCCAACATGGCGTTGCTCGAGCTTCTGGCAAGCGGTGAGCAGCTGATCGCGCCGCTGGAGGGCTATTACGGCACGCTGAAGCAGTTCCGCGAGCACGCCGCGCGACGGGGAGTGCAGGTGGCCTTCGCGGATTTCACAGATCCCGCAAAGCTCAGCGCGGCGCTCACTCCGGCGACCCGGATGATCTGGGTCGAGACGCCCGCCAACCCGCTCCTGAGTATCACGGACCTCGCGCAAGTGTGTGCCATAGGGCGGCGCGCGGGAGCATGGGTAGTCTGCGACAACACGTTCGCGACTCCGATTTGCCAGCGCCCCTTCGAGCATGGTGCGGATCTAATCGTGCACAGCGGCACGAAATACTTTGGTGGCCACAGCGATGTGCTGAGCGGGCTCCTGGTGGTGCGCGAGGACGCGGCCCTGCTCGAGCGTCTGCGGCAGTGGCAACGCCTCAGTGGGGCCACGCTGGGTGCTTTCGATTGCTGGCTGCTGCGTCGGAGCACGGCCACGCTGGCCCTGCGTGTGCGTACGCAGTGCACGAACGCACAGCAGGTCGCGGAATTTCTCGCAAAGCATCCGCGCATCGAGCGGGTGTATTACCCGGGACTTCCCGCTCATCCCGGGCACGCGACCGCGCGCGCGCAGATGCCCGGAGGATTCGGAGCGGTGCTGTCGGTCTGTGTGGCCGGCGGTGGCGCGGCGGCGGTCGCAGTGACCACGCATACGCGGCTTTTCACCCGCGCAACGAGTCTTGGCGGAGTCGAGAGCTTGATCGAGCACCGCGTAACCATGGAAGGCCCTGGCTCGACGGTGCCAGCGAATCTCTTGCGTCTTTCCATCGGCATCGAGGATGCCGAGGACCTCATCGACGACCTGAACCAGGCGCTGAAGTGAGCCGCTTTACGATCGCCGCTGGGGCAGGCGGGAGATTGGGCTCCGCCACGTTCGGGAGTGTGGCCATGCTCGGGGAACCATAAGGCTGCGAATGTTGGTAGCCTCGGTCATGGTTCTCGGAACCATCGCCATGGCGCTGCGTGTAAGCACCGTAAGGAGGCAGCATGAGATGGCATTCTGTCGCAATCGGGCTGGTACTGCTGCCAACGAGGCTGCTCTCGGATTCGGGCGGCGCACTCTCGTGCAGCGATGCGCTGGAGCAGGTAGCGACGCTCAAGACCATGTACCCGGTCTATAAGCTCACCGGCAAGGACCAGCGCCATTTCATCGAGGATGCCGATCGGCCTGCCGAGATTGCACGTCTGCAGAAGATCATCGCTGCATCCTGCAGTGCGAACGCGAAGGAGCGCGCGAACCAGGAAGAACAAGCGCAGCGGCTGCACCAGGCGCTCTCGCCCGAATGCGCGGTGGAGCGCGACACGCTCGCGGCGATGGAGCTGCCGAACTCCCACGAGCCGCGAGACGCCATCGAAACGAAGCGCAAATTGGTACGCGACAAGTGTCCGACGGTCGATAGTGCCGGTCGGTGGCTGGTGCAGTGGGATGGCCGCAGTCAGATCCTGCCGGAGAACGACTAGCGGGGAATCGAGACCAAATGTAAGCAACCTCGATTGTCGAGCCCAGGACCTGCAACGCGGATGGCGCGCTCACGCACCGAGCCGATACACTCAAGCGCCGAGTCGTCAACGCGCGCACCGGCCTGGCGTTATCGTGGAGCACGCACACCGTGCTGCGCGTTGTGCTCCAACTTGTGAGGTTAAGGGTTATGAAAAGCTGGCTGATTCCGCTCGGTTGTGCCGTGCTGTTCAGCGTCGCGCAGGCGCAGGATACTCCGCCTCCGGGCAAGGGCAGCAGCGCCCGCCAGGCGTGCAAGCCCGACTACGAAAAGTTCTGCAAGGACGCCAAGCCGGGCGGCGGCCGCATCAAGGCTTGCATGGAACAGCATAAGGACGAGCTGTCGCAGGCATGCCGCGATGTGATGGATTCGCACGGCGGCCACTCGCCCGCCGGTGGCAGCGAGGATCAGCCGCCCCCACCCCCGAAGTCGCAATAGCTTCGCGGCGCTGCGCCTAGGCCGTCACGGCTACTTCTTGAAGGTCGCCGCCGCGGCGGCGCACGCCACTTCGTCCTGCGAGCTGGTGCCGCCGGAGCATCCGATTGCACCGATCAGCTTGCCGCCTTCCACGAGCGGGATGCCGCCGCGCGAGCCGATCATGCCATCCAGGGTCATGACGTAGTGGAAGTTGTTGAGCTGGATTGCGTTTTCGAACGCCTTGGTCTCGCGGCGAAACATGACGGCGGTACGCGCCTTGTGCTCGGAGATCTGGATCGAGGCGAGCTGTGCGCCGTCCATGCGCTGGAAGGCGACCAGGTTGCCACCCGAGTCCACGACCGCAACATTCAGCTTCCAATCGTGCTTTCTAGCTTCATTGACCGCGGTCGTGATCGCCCCGAGTGCGCGTTCCAGCGTGATCGGTGCGCCGTAGGCGATGTCGAACGGCATCTTGTCAGGCACCACATCCAGCGGGTTGGAGGCGCTGCTTGCGGGAGCCTGTTGGGCGTGACTCGCGCTGCAGCCGAGAACGGCGACGCCGAGCATCGCGAGGAGGGTGCGTCGGAGCATGGGGCACTCGCTGACTGGCCAATATTAAGGAGTCGTCACTTTACCGCTTTGGGTCTCGCCTTGGCATTCTCTGAAGGTCGTACATGCCCGGTCAACCGTAAGTGTTGCGGTCGCGTTGGAGTGGGTGCTGACGTAACATCGCAGACCCCCGCGGGGGTTGAGGTACGTATGCGGAACCTATTCTCAGCCTACGGCGTTCCCGCAGGCTTGCTTGCAATCATCCTGGCGACGGGATCCCTCGGGATGCCGGCATGGGGCGAGGCACCGACGGCGGCAGCGGACGCGCAGCCCGCGGTCTGGACGCACAAGGAGAAGCGCTATACTTACATGGGCTTTACCTCCCACTACTCCTGTGACGGTCTGCGCGACAAGATCCGTACGACGCTCTTGAAGTTCGGTGCCCGCAAGGACCTGGAGGTCACATCCACGGGCTGCGCCGGCGGGTCCGGCAGGCCGGTCCCGTTCCCGGGCGTCAGCATCAAGATGCAGGTGCTCACTCCGGCGAGCAGCACCGATCCTCAGCCCCTACAGGCCCACTGGAAGCTGGTTGACCTCACGGCCTCCCGCGATCCGCTCGACGTTGCCGGGGACTGCGAGCTCATCGAGCAGATCAAAGAGCAGATCCTGCCGCTCTTCACCACCCGCAACGTCCAGTACCAGTCGACGTGCATTCCCAATCAGCTCCAGGTCGGATCCACTCAACTCAAGGCCGAGGTGCTGGTCGCGGATGAGCAGGGTAAGGCGCCTGGAGGTCAGTAGGCCTTTGAGCGTGTTATTTGCGCGGGCGACTGAGGAACCAACAACTGCCACGCACGCGCGTTGGGGAAAATCGTGCGCAGCCACAATATCGCCGCCTGCCGCGGCGTCCTCGCTTGCCGCATGCGCAAGTTATGCTCCCATGACCCCCCCGGGCTCGGCGCGCAGGTGAGACTGACGCCGACACAGACGCCGGTTACACTCGGCGGCATCGGTGCGGAATTAATGGGGTGACGTCATGCCGCGCAACCCGCTAAGCGCTAAGTCGGTCAGGCTCGCCGCGCTCACCCTCATCATCGCCGCCGCATCGGCGCCTGCAGCGGCAGACTTCACGGCCAGCATTACGGCCCCGGTGCACATGCGGGCCGGCCCGAGTGTCGAATACCCCTCGGTCGTGATGCTGACCCCGGGGGCCCCCGTTCAGGTCTTCGGCTGCGAGCAGAATTACGGCTGGTGCGACGTGCAGGTCGGGCCCGATCGCGGCTGGGTCGCGGCGGGCTATCTGCAGATGCCGGCTCCCGCAGGCCCGGTGATCATCGCCACGGGGGGCGTGGCGCTTGGAATTCCCCTGATGAGCTTCAACTTCAATACCTATTGGGGAAGCTACTACCGCACACGACCCTGGTACGGGCGACGCTCTTACTACGACCGCTACTGGCATCGCTATCCGCACGGCGTGCCGCCGCCTCCACCGAGGCCGCCGGTACACGTGCGTCCGCCGCCGCGTCCGCGTCCCCCCCCGCGTCCTCCCGGGGGTACGCATCCGCGGCCGCCGCCGACGACGCAGCCGGCGCCTCCCTCCTCAGGCCGCCCCCCTGGAGCAAAGCCCCCCGGGCAGCCGAACCGGGCGCGCCCGGCTGACAAATCGGGCGACACGCCGCCTGCGGGGTCCGGCCGCTAGCGGTGACGCCGGAAACGCGCGCCGCGCGCGCAACCCCGAGCGTCCCCTACGCGTTGGTGGGGCTGCTGGCCGCAGCACTTACCATCAACTACGTGGACCGCGGCACGGTCTCCACGGCTGCCCCGCTGCTTGAAAAGGAGCTGCACCTCTCGACCAGCCAGACATTCCTCATGCTGTCGGCGTTTTTCTGGACGTATGTGCCTTCGCAGCCGCTCATGGGCTGGCTGGCCGATCGCATCGGCGCGGCGCGGGTGCTGGCCGGCGGGGTGGCGCTCTGGTCGTTGTCGACCTGCCTGGCGGGCGTATCGCACGGAGTGGTGCAGCTGATCGGCCTGCGACTGCTCATGGGAGTCGGCGAGTCATGCTTTTATCCCAGCGCACTCGCGCTGCTCTCGCAACGCGTCTCGGACACGCACCGCGTGCGTGCCACCGCCGTCATGCAGTTGGGAGGGGTGATCGGACCGGCACTCGGCACGTTCGTCGGAGGCCTCGTCATGGTGCGCTACGGCTGGCGCACGATGTTCCTGGGGATGGGGCTCGCCTCGCTCCTGTGGCTCTTGCCGTGGTCAGGACAGCTGCGCGCGGCCAAGCGGCTCGCGCCTGTCCAGCGCACCATTGGCGGTCCATCCTTCCCCCTCATCCTGCGCCAGCGGGCGCTGTGGGGCACGATCCTCGGGAACTTCTGCTCGAACTACGCATTTTACTTCGTGTTCACGGCGCTGCCGCTTTACCTGGTGGACGAGCGCGGCCTGTCGCTGCTGTCGATGACACGCTTTCAGAGCGTGCTGTATCTGGTCGATGCGGGCAGCATGCTCGCGAGCGGCTGGATCCTGGACGGATGGGTCCGCCGCGGCGCGAGTATCAGCCTCGCGTACAAGAGCGCACTGGTGTTGAGCGCTGCCGGGGTCGGTATGAGTCTCATTGCCGCCAGCGGCGCCAACGCCACCACCGGTGCTTGGCTGCTCCTGGGCACGGGACTCGCCGACGGTCTGACCAACCCCGCTGTGTGCGCGCTCACGCAGCGCTTTGCCGGACCACTCGCGTGCGGGCGCTGGATGGGCGTGCAGAACGCCATCAGCAACACCGCGGGGATTCTGGCGCCGATTGTAACCGGGCAGCTGGTGCTCGCGGCGGGCGGACATTACGCACTCGCGCTCTGGGTCACCGGCACGGTGGCGTTGCTCGGGCTCCTCGGGTGGCTCGTCATCGTTCCGCAGGTGCGCCCGGTGGACTGGAGTCAGATCGCGACAGGGCGTGATGGGCCGGTCCCGATCGGGTGAGCTTTCCGCCAGCCAGACGATGCAGGGGATGCAACAACCGCTATCCGCCGCGGGATGCAGCGCTAACGCGATGATGAGATCGCTCGGTGTCATGCTTCTACACAGATTGCTTCTGGGCAGTGCATTCGCTCAGCAACCACCCCCGGCCGGCTCCAGCGCCGACTCCGGCTACGACATCCACGATGACGTCCTGATCAAGACTCACGACGGGGCGACGCTGTCGGCCAAGGACGTCAGCGACGAATCCCTCGCCGACGCAGACGGGCCCCTGCAGGTGCGCTGGCACACCGACAGCTATGTGAAAATCCCCTTCGACCGATAGCTTGTATCGATGCTGGAGCTATCGGGATTCGCCGAGTCGGCAGGCAGGCTCAGAACGGAAAGCTACGCGCCCGCAGCTGATCCTTCTCAAGATCGCGCGCCGACAGGAACAGGTGGGCCGCCGCCCACAGTCCGGAGGGCACCAGGCAGAGCATCGCGAGACGCAGCGAGTCGGTATTGGAGAGGTGAAAGGTGGCGAACTCGTCGCTCAAGGCCCCGATCAAGGGCGGGGCGATCACCAGGTTGCCGAGATTGGCGAGGAACAGCGTGGTGGCACAGAAGATGGCGCGCATGCGGCACTGCGCGAGATTGTTGATCAGCCCGAAGCAGGGGCCGATATAGAAGTAGATCGCGGGGATGAAGATCCACAGCATGATCCTGGCGAGTGCGAGGTCACGCGTGTAGTAGACGACGCCGGATGCCACGGTCGCGATGGCGATACCGGCGGCGAGCAACCACACGATGCGGCGGGAATCGGCCATGGTCTGGCGCGCCATCAGCCACCCCGTCGCCACCGTCGCCAGCGAGCCGCCGATCAGGTGCATGTTCTGCGTGACGCCAGCTGCCTCACCCACCGTCATGTGATACGTGCGCTGCAGGAACGCGGGCGTCCAGAACATGAGGCCCCAGCCCCACAGCGCGCACAGCGCGCTGCCGATCATCAGATGCACCGCCGAGCGCTGCTGCCACCAGAAGCGCATGGTCTCGACAATGGTGGGCGCCTCGCCGTCATCCCCGCTGTCCAGGCAGCCGCGCCGCGGCTCGCGCACCGTGAGCCATACGGCGAGGCCGGCAAGCACGCCCGGGACCCCGAGGGCAAAGAACACCGCACGCCAGCCGTAGTGATCCGCGACGGCGCCGGCGACGTTGTAACCCACCCAGGCCCCGATCGGAGCGCCGAGCGAGAAGACGGTGAGGGCCATCGCACGGCGGCTGGCGGGAAAGTAATCCGACAGGAGTGAATTGGCGCCCGGAGTGCCGCCGGCCTCACCGACGGTGACCCCGACACGCGCGAGGAAAAAGGTCAGCGAAGTACGCGCAAGGCCGCACAGCGCAGTCATCACCGACCAGAGCACCAGGCAGATCGCGACGATGTTGCGGCGGCTCTTGCGGTCGATGAGCCATGACAGGGGAAAGCCCAGGATCACGTAGAAGAGCCCGAATGCAAATCCGGTGAGCCAGGCGACGCCCGAGTCGGTGAGGTGCAACTCGAGCCGCAGCGGCTCGAGCACGGTCGAGACCACGTAGCGGTCGGCGATACTGAGCGTGTAGACCAGGCACATCATGATGAGCACATACCAGCGCTCGGCGAGAGAGGCCGATTGCACGGGTGCTGCCCGAAGCGCGTCCGCCTCGGCGGCGAGGCTCGAGGGCAGCTCGCTCATGGACTGCGCTCTTGCATGTGCAGGGCAGGTTACGCCAGGCCCGCGCGGCTGTCCCGCAGGATGAGGTCCGCGCCCTTTTCCGCGAGCATGATGGTGGGCGTATTGGTATTGCCCGAGGTCACGTTCGGAAATGCCGAGGCATCGACGATGCGAAGACCTCTCACTCCGTGCACGCGCAGGCGCGAATCCACCACCGCGGTACGGGTGTCCGGGCCCATGGCGCAGGTGCCGCAGGCGTGAAACACCGTACCCGCACGCTTGCGGAAGTCCGCAAGCACCTCGGCATCGGAGCTGACCTGTGCACCCGGCTCGCGCTCGCTCTCGGTCACGGCGGCCAGTGGTGCGGCGCCGGCGATGCGGCGGACGGTGCGCGCGCCATCGAATACGTCCTGCAGGTCCTCGGCCGTGGAGAGGGAGTTCGGCGCGATGGCCGGCGGCTCGAGCGGATCGGCCGAGCGGATGTGGATGCTGCCGCGGCTGGTGGGCCGGCAGGTGTTGAACGACATCAGAAACCCCGGGTAGGGGTCCGGATTCATCAGACGCCGGCGCGAGCCCAGGGTCGTGGTGCTGTAGCTTGCGGGATTGAAGTAGATGTGCAGGTTCGCCCGGGTGAGGCCTGCGCGGCTGCGCAGAAACGCGCCGGCCTGGTTGACACTCATGGCGAGCGGACCGCCCCGGGTGAGTGCATAGCGTAGCGCGGCTTTCAGTTTGCCCAGCAAGGGCGCGAGTTCGTCGTTCAGCGTTGGCACACGTGAGCGATAGAAATACGACAGCGCCACGTGGTCCTGGAGCCCCGAGCCCACGGCCGGAGCATCGACAACCACGGGAATGTTGAGCCGCTGCAGCAAATCACCGTCGCCGACACCTGAAAGCTCGAGCAGTTGCGGGGAATTGATCGCGCCGGCTGCGAGCAGCACTTCGCGCCGCGCCCGCGCCAGTTGCCGTACACCGCCTTGCAGGTACTCGACCCCGCTCGCCCGCTGCTGCGTGAACAGCACGCGTGTCGCCTGCGCGCGCAGCTGCACGCTGAGATTCCTGCGGCGCATGGCGGGCCTCAGGTAGGCACTCGCGCACGACACCCGCACGCCGCCCTGGATCGTGACCTGCCACAGTCCCGCCCCTTCTGAGTGCGCACCGTTGAAATCCGCGGTGCGCTCGATACCGAGGGCCGTGCAGGCATCCAGAAACGTCCCGCAGAGCGGATGCACCGCGGTCGACACGTCGCTCACGTGCACCGGACCGCCCGCACCATGGAACTGCGAGGCGCCCCAGGCGTGGTCTTCGAGCTTGATGAACCAGGGCAGCACGTCCGCCCAGGACCACCCGGGGTTGCCCGCCGCGTGCCAGTCGTCGAAATCGGTGGGCTGCCCGCGCACATAGATCATGGCGTTGATCGAGCCGGAGCCGCCGAGCACCTTGCCGCGCGGCCAGAATGTGCGGCGGTTCTCCAGTCCCGGGTCGGGCTGCGCCTCGTACATCCAGTTGTAACGCGGGTCGTTGAAAGTGCGTCCGTAGCCGATCGGCACGCGAATCCACAGCGAGCGCTCCGAGCCGCCCGCTTCGAGGAGCAGCACGCGATGCTCACCGCTTGCCGTGAGACGGTTGGCGAGCACGCAACCGGCCGAGCCCGCACCGACGATGATGTAGTCGTACTCGCTCATGCACGTCCGCGGCGCGGTCGGTAGGACCTGTTGGTGTTAGTATTGCCACGATGAAGCTCACCGACATCAAGACATTCGTCGCCGGCAACCCACAGCCGGGCATCGGCGGTCGCTACTTCGTGTTCGTGAAGCTGACCACCGACGGCAACGTGCATGGCATCGGCGAAGCCTACTGCGTGCCCTTTCATCCGGATATCGTCGCGCAGATGCTGATCGATGTGTTCGGACGTTATCTCGCCGGCGAAGATCCGCATAACATCGAAAACATCTGGCGGCGCGTGTACTCGGCCGGCTATACGCAGCACCCCGATCTCACACTCATGGGAGTGCTGAGCGCGCTCGAGATGGCCTGCTGGGACATCATCGGCAAGGAGGCCGGGCAGCCGGTCTACAACCTCCTCGGCGGACGCGTTCACGAGCGGCTGCGCTCCTACACCTATATCTATGCCCGTGCCGGAGACAAGACGGACGTCTACCAGGACCCGGAGCTTGCAGCCGAGCGCGCCGTGGAGTATCTCGCGCAGGGCTTCACCGCGCTGAAATTCGACCCGGCCGGCCCCTACACCGCCTTCGACGGCCGCCAGCTCTCGCTCGCACAGCTCGAGCTTTGCGAGCGCTTCATGAAGGTGCTGCGCGCGGCGGTTGGTACCCGGGCGGACCTTCTGTTCGGCACGCATGGACAGATGACCGCGGCCGGGGCGATCCGGCTCGCGCGGCGCCTCGAGCCCTACGAGCCGCTGTGGTTCGAGGAGCCGGTGCCTGCGGATGCGCCCGAGGAGATGGCGCGCGTGGCACGTGCCACCTCGATTGCGATCGCGGCTGGCGAGCGGCTCGCCACCAAGTACGACTTCGCGCGCCTGCTGCGTGCGGGCGCTGCGTCCATCCTGCAGATGAACCTGGGACGGGTGGGTGGCATCCTGGAAGCCAAGAAGATCGCAGCGCTCGCGGAGGTTCAGCACGTGCAGCTGGCACCGCATCTGTACTGCGGACCGGTGGTGGGGGCGGCCAACATCCAGCTCTCGACCTGCAGCCCGAACTTTCTGATCCTGGAGGGCATCGAGCGCTGGCAGGGATTTCATGCCGAGGTGCTCTTGAAGCCGATCCGCTGGGAGGAGGGATATGTGATCCCGCCCACAGAGCCTGGACTGGGGGTTGAGCTCAACGAGGCGGTCATCGCGGCGCACCCGTACACGGGCAAGGCGCTGCACCTCGAGATGGCGGGCAAGCCCATCGCCTGAGACTTACAGCTGCAGTTGCGCGCGCATGCGCTCGTCGTACCAGGTGTGGAACAGCTGCACCATGTATTCGCTGGCGGCGATCGGGCCGGGCACGTAGGCGGGGCTGGAGGCACCGCGCTGGGTCTCCGCGACGAACGCGGCATCCTGCGCATTGGTGGCATTCCAGACACTGGTGAGCTTCTCCAGCTCGTAGTCGCGACCCTCCTCGGCATCTGCGTGCACCAGCCAGGTGCTGCGCACCAGCGTGCGGCCGCGCTCGAGCGGAAAGGCGGCAAAAGTCAGCGCGTGGTCGGACAGGAAGTGGTACCAGGCGTTCGGCTGAGTATGGAAATGGAGCGTGCCGAGGCGCGGCTCCTTGAGATCCCCGAGCAGTCGGCGCGAGGCGATGCGCGTGTCCGGCGTCATGGACTCACCTGCGCCATCGAGCACCAGGCGCTCGGTGCGAAATGCGGTCGGCCGGCCTGCGAGCTCCTCGATGCACTGCCAGGGCAGACCCACGTGTCCCCAGATGGCCTCTTGCTGGCGACTCGCCTGCTGGAAGCGGGTGTAGTTCGCGCGCTCCGCGGGGGACATTCTCCCCTCGTCGAGCTCGCCGAAAAAATCAAAGAGCGAACACAGCAGTTCCGGGTGTCCCGCGCAGTGAAAGCATTCGCGGTTGTTCTCGATGGTGAGCTTCCAGTTGCCGTGCTCGATGATGTCGACCTGTTTGGCGACCTTGGCGCGGGCCATTGCGTGCGGGGCGATGTAGGGGGTCATCCGCCGCGCCATGTCGTCGAAGTCCTGCGGGGGCGAGTCCGCGAGGCATATGAAAATAAGTCCGGCCAGCTGCCTTACATGCACGGCCTTGAGCGCGCGCTGCTCCGAGGCCGCCTCGCCGGTTGCCCCGCAACCGATCACCCGACCGTCCATGTCGTAGGTCCAGCGATGATAAGGACACATCAGTGTGGCGCCGGCGACCCCTGCGTCCTGCAGCAGAATGCGCGAGCCGCGATGTCGGCAGGTGTTGTGGAAGGCGACGATCGAACCGTCGTCGCGGCGCAGGAGGAAGAGCGGCCAGGGCCCGACCTGGAAGGTGCGGTAGTCGCCGCCCTCGGGGATCTCGGCCTCGGAAGCGACGAACAGCCAGTGTCGTCCGAAGAGGTACTCCATCTCCGCGCCATACAGCACGTCATCGTTGAAGAATGCCCCGGGGAGCGCGAAGCCTGGCCGGTAGCTGTCAAGCAGCGCCGCCACGTGCCGACGCAGCTCATCCGGTGGCGAAGCGGGGTGGGGGGGAGCGAGCGAGGCAGCGGGCGAGGCGTTCACGAATAAGCCGTCCAGATGGTCTTCAGATCGCAGTACTTCTCGATGGCGTGCGGGGAGCGGTCGCGGCCGGAGCCTGAGAGCTTGAATCCCCCGAATGGGGTGGCCATGGTCGAGCGGTCGAAGGCGTTCACCCACACCGTGCCGCCGCGCAGGGCGCTCGAGACGCGGTGGGCGAGGTTCATGTCGCAGGTCCACACCGCGGCGGCGAGCCCGTAGGGGGTGTCATTGGCGAGGCGCACCGCCTGCGCCTCTTCCTGGAATGTCATGACGGCGAGCACCGGCCCGAAGATCTCCTCGCGCGCCACCTTCATCTCCGGACGCACCGCATCGAGCACCGTCGCCTCGACGTAGAACCCGCCGGTCTCTTTGAGCGCCCGATGGCCCCCGAGCGCGAGGCGCGCGCCCTCCTCGATACCGCTGTCGATGTAGGACAGCACGCGCTTCATGTGCCCCTCATCGATCAGTGCGCCCATTTGGGTCGTGGGCTCGAGCGGATGACCGAGGGTGATGGTGGCGGTAACCTTGCGGATCTCCTCCAGCAGCGCCTCGCGGACCGACGCGTGCACGATCAGCCGTGAGCCCGCGTGACAGGTCTCGCCGCTGTTGTAATAGATGCCCCAGGCGATGCCTTCGGCCGCCGCCGCGAGGTTCGCATCCTGGAACACCACCTGCGGGGTCTTGCCGCCGCACTCGAGCGCCACGCGCTTCAAGTTCGACTCGCCCGCGTAGCGCAGCATCAGCCGTCCGACCTCGGTGGAGCCGGTAAACGTAATCAGATCCACGTCCGGGTGCAGCGCGAGTGCCTTGCCGGCCTCCTCACCGTAGCCCGGTACCACGTTGAACGCACCGGGAGGCACGCCGGCCTCGCAGGCGAGATGCGCGAGGCGAATGCCCGAAAGCGGGGACTGCTCGGCAGGCTTTAACACCACGCAGTTGCCGGTCAGAAGCGCCGGGCCCACCTTCCAGCCGCTGATGATGAGCGGGTAGTTCCACGGCACGATCGCGGCGACCACCCCTAAGGGCTCGCGGCGGATCAGCGCCAGGTCATTCGCTCCGGTGGGGGCGACTTCGTCGTACAGCTTGTCGGCGAACTCGGCGTAGTACTCGATGCAGTCGGCGCAGTTGGCGACGTCCACGCCGACGGAGTTCTGGATCGGCTTGCCGACGTCGCGTGTCTCGAGCAGCGCCAGGTGATCGACATCCGCACGGATCAGTTCCGCAAAGCGCCTGAGGATCCGTTTGCGCTCCTTCGGCTCCATACGCCGCCACGGGCCGTCCTCGAAGCTCTTGCGCGCCGCTGCCACCGCGGCGGTGACCTCCGTCGGACCGCAGCGCGCCACCTGGCAGATGCTCTGCCCGTCGATCGGGCTCACGTCATCGAACACCCGGCCATCGGCGGCTGCCACCGCACGGCCGGCGATGAACGCCCGACCCTCGGGTCGAAGGCTCGCAGACAGGCGCTCCCAGGTGCTGCGGTCGCGCGGCAGGGGAGCGGTGCTCATGAGGTCACTTTCCTACACCTAAGATCGGATCATCACAGCCTAGAAATTGAATAGCCCCATCGAAAAGAGGCATCGGGGCAGCGGACGTCGCCTTTAGAATGTAGCGCCCTCGCGCACAGCCCGCTAGCACACGCCGGAGACTCCCATGGCAACCAAGGCCCGCAAAGCCAAATCAGGACGAACTGTAAAAAAGAAGACCCGCATCAGTGCGGCCCGAAGCCCCGGGAGCACGCGTGCCGCCCCGGATAGGGCAGCCCCTCGCGATCTGCTCGCGCGGCTGCGCGAGGGCGCGGTGATCTGCGCGGAAGGCTACGTGTTCGAGCTCGAGCGACGTGGCTACCTGCAGGCCGGAGCGTTCGTACCGGAAGTGCTGTTCGAGCATCCCGAAGTGGTCGAGCAGCTGCACATGGACTTCGTGCATGCCGGCTCGGACGTCACCGAGGCGCTCACCTACTACGTGCACCGCGAGAAGCTGCGCGTCATCGGGCGCGAGAAGGACCTGGTGCCCATGAACCGCGCAGCCCTCAGCATCGCCAAGTCGGTGGCGCGGCGCACCGGGACGCTGTTCGCGGGCGATCTGTGCAATACCAACATCTATGACCCGGGGGACAAGTCCTCGCTGAAGGAGGTCGAGCGCATTTTCGCCGAGCAGGTGGGATGGGCGGTGGAGGCGGGGGTCGACTATTTCGTCGCCGAGACCTTCTCATGGACCGCTGAGGCGCTCATGGCGCTTGCCGCGATCCGCAAGTACTCCAAGGTCCCGGCGGTGGTGACCCTTGCGATGCACCGTGAGGATGTGACCCGCGACGGACACTCGGCGGGCGAGGCGTGCCGGCGCCTGGAAGCGGCCGGCGCGGAGGTGGTGGGACTTAACTGTCACCGCGGTCCGAAGACCATCATGCCGCTGCTGCGAGAGATCCGCGCCGCCGTCAAGTGCCAGGTGGCAGCGCTCCCTGTGCCCTATCGCACCACTCCCGAGCAGCCCTCGTTCATGGCGCTCACCGATCCGTGCTGCAACGACGCGCGCGCCTTCCCGGCAGGTCTGGATCCCTTTGTGTGCACGCGCGCCGAGATCGGCGAGTTCGGCAAGCAGGCCTACGAGCTCGGCGTGCGCTACCTCGGCGTGTGCTGCGGAGCGGGCCCGCACCATATCCGTGCGCTCGCCGAGAGCCTCGGTCGCCATCCGCCGGCCAGCCGCTACAGCGTCGACATGTCGCGGCACGCGTTCTTCGGCACGCACGAGCGTATCAAGAAAGTACAGATCGACTATCGCCCGAAAGCGTAGGTATGAGGTGAGGTACTTGCGCGCTCACCCTGGTGCGCGAGGCGCTGCTGCGGCTGGACCGGGCGTACCTGCCGCATGTGCTCGGCTGGATTCGCGGGACGCTCCTAGGACTTTGCCGCGGCCTGATACGCGGATCTTAAGTCAGTCGCTTCCTGGTGCGGGCAGCAGCGTGCGCTCGAGCGCGAGGTGCCATCCGGCGATCAGTGCCTCGCGACGTTGCTCCGGCATGCGCGGCGCGAATGTTCGCGCGCACCGCCAGGTGCGCGCGATCGCCTCCAGGTCCTTCCAAAGCCCGGTGGCGAGACCTGCGAGGAATCCCGCACCGAGTGCGGTCGTCTCGAGCTCCGCCGGCCGCTCGACAGAGGTCTCGAGCACGTCGGCGAGGAACTGGCAGAACCAATCATTCGCGGCCATGCCGCCGTCGATGCGGATGGCCCGTGGAGGCACTGCACCGTCGCGCTGCATGGCCTGGATGAGATCCAGCGTCTGGTAGGCGACCGACTCGAGCGCCGCACGCGCCAGATGCGCCCGCGAGGTATCGAGCGTCATGCCGCAGACGAGTCCACGCGCGTTCGGCTGCCAGTGCGGAGCACCCAGCCCCACGAACGCGGGCACCAGGTACACGCCATGATCATCCGGCAAGGCGGCGGCGAGCTCGGCGCTCTCGGCGGGCCCGCCGATAATCGCAAGCGAATCGCGCAGCCACCGGATGGCAGCGCCGGCCACGAAGATCGATCCCTCCATGGCGTAGTGCATGCGTGAGCCGATGCGATAGGCGGGGGTGGTTAGCATGCGATTGGCCGATGCCACCGGAACCTCACCCGTATTGAGCAGCACGAAGCATCCGGTACCGTAGGTCGACTTCACCATGCCGGGCTCAAAGCACGCCTGGCCGATGAGCGCGGCCTGCTGGTCCCCGGCGATGCCGGCAATGGGAAGCGCGCGGCCAAACAGCGCAGCCTCGGTCGTCCCGTACACCTCGCTGCTGTCCCGAACCTCCGGCAAGAGCTCCCGCGGCACGCGCAGCAGCCTAAGCAGCTCCTCATCCCAGCACTGCCGGTGGATGTCGAACAAGAGCGTGCGCGAGGCGTTGGTGACATCGGTGGCGTGTACACGCCCGCCCGTCAGGCGCCACAGGAGAAACGTGTCGATCGTGCCGAAGGCCAGCTCGCCGCGCTCGGCGCGCGCACGCGCCCCCGTCACGTTATCGAGCATCCATGCGATCTTGGTCGCGGAAAAGTAGGGGTCGAGCAAGAGGCCGGTCTTCTCTCGCACGAGCTCTTCGGCACCGCCGGCCTTGAGCTGCGCGCAGGCATCCGCCGTGCGCCGGTCCTGCCAGACGATGGCGCGGTGGATCGGCTTGCCACTGGCGCGTTCCCAGAGGATCGTGGTCTCGCGCTGATTGGTGATGCCAAGCGCCGCGATACGCGCCACGCCCACCTCGTGATGGCCGATGACCTCGCGGACAACGGCGAGCGTGTCGCGCCAGATATCTTCCGCGTCATGCTCGACCCAGCCGGCAGCCGGGTAGTGCTGGGTGAGCTCGCGATGTGCGCTCCTGAGCGCCCGTGCCTGCACGTCGAGCACGATGGCGCGCGTCGAGGTGGTGCCCTGATCGATCGCAAGGACGTACTGCGGTCCGCTCATGCCTTGAGGCTACCGGATCACGTTCAGGATCCGCAGTGATGCGTCCACGCCACACTTGCGGGCAACTGGACCGCCCGAACGTTCGATAAGCGCCCGCGGCACGCACTCATGGCAGGCGGCTGTCATGAAGGCGTAATCGATCCCTTTTTAAGATGGGGCTATTCATTTTCTAGGCTGTCAGCGCCACGGAAGGTGTGAAAAGCTAGGGATCGTACGGGAAGTTACGCTCTCCCGTGCGCCACGATGGACGGGTCCGTGTGGTCTCGTAATGCCCGGATGACGCGTTTATTCAAGCGCACTTCGGGCAAGTTGGTATAGAAGTCGTGTAGGGGGCCGCTCGGAACGGGCGGATTGGCGTTCGAGTGGGTAATTCACAACCAACATAAGCAAGCCCTCGGGGAGCAAACGCGATGAAGCCTAATTCAAGGATCTCAGCGGCTGTGGCGGCGATTCTGAGTGCATCCGGCACAGCCATGGTCTTTGCCGCGGATGCGGACACTACGGCGGCCGGGGACAACGCCGGGCTGGCCGAAGTGGTCGTCACCTCGGAGCGCCGCTCCGAGAACATCCAGGACGTGCCGATCACGGTACAGGCGATCACCGGTGCGCAGCTTAGTCAGCTGAACGTCACCAACTTCAGCGACCTGCTCAAGTACACGCCAAACGTCACCTACAGCGGTAACGGTCCGGGCACCGGCAATATCTTCATGCGCGGTCTGGGCGGTATCGGCTCGGGCAACCAGTCGCAGTCGACCACCGCCGCATTCCCGAACGTCGCGCTGTATCTCGATGATCAGTCGATGCAGTTCCCGGGCCGCAATAATGACCCCTACCTGGTCGACATGGAGCGTGTCGAGGTGCTCGAGGGTCCGCAGGGTACGCTGTTCGGTGGCGGTGCCCAGGCCGGCGCGATTCGCTACATTACCAACAAGCCGAAGCTCGATACGACCTCCGGCGAATTTACCGCCGGCTACGGCTACACCTCCGGCGGTGATCCGAACAATCAGCTGAACGCCGTCCTCAACGTCCCGCTGATCCCCGACACGCTGGCGGTTCGCGCCGTGGTATTCAGTGAGCACCAGGGCGGGTATATCTCCAACGTCCCGAGCACGATCGGGTATCCGGCGGGCAACACCGCGGTGACGCTCGGCGGAAATCCGATCGCGAATAACGCCAACGTGCTGCAGAACGACGCCAATACGGTCGACTACCAGGGCGCCCGACTCTCGGCACTGTGGAAGATCAACGACAACTGGAATTTCCTGCTGCAGCAGAACTACCAGGACACGCAGGCCGACGGCTGGTTCTACACCTATCCGCAGGACTCCAACGGCAACAATCTGCAGCCCTACCAGATCGCCGCTTTCACGCCGGCCTACAACAAGGATCGCTACGAGAGCACGGCCTGGACGGTCAACGGCAATATCACGGATCTGCTGAAGGTCGTCTACACCGGCAGCTACATGGTGCGGCACATCGAAGGCCAGCAGGACTACTCCAACTACCTGCGCAGCAAAGCGGGCTCATTTTACGGTTGCATCGGCGCCGGCGCCGGATATTTCAACCCGGCGGCCTATCCTGGCACGCCGCTGGCCACCGCTACCAAACTGGAGTGCTACGCACCGGTGGGCCAGTGGGTGGATAACGTCCAGAACCAGCACCAGAGCCACGAGTTTCGCGTCACCACCAACGAGGACTACCGGATACGCGGACTGTTCGGCGCCTATTGGGAGAAGTTCAACATCGACGACCAGATGAACTTCAATTACCTGTCGATCCCGCAGTGCAGTCCGGCCAACCTGGCGGCTGCTAACGCCGGTGGTCCGTACTGTCTGTCCGCGGTCGGACCGGTACCGGGCGCCTTTGCGACCGATCCGAGTCTGCGTGAGGGCACCAACACCGCATTCGGCGAGGACGCGCAGCGCGGCTACAAGCAGACCGCGGTCTTTGCGTCCATCGATTTCGACCTCATTCCCAAGGTGCTGACGGTGAGCGGTGGCACGCGCTGGTATAGCTACGAAGAATACGAGAACGGCTCGGAGTTCTACACCGAGAGCTCGAGCCAGCCGCTGCTTATCAACCACCCGAACGGCGCCTGCACGAACGGCGGTGGATGCGGCTTTCCCATGGACCTGTCCCGAACGGAACACGGCACCCGCAGCCGACTCAATCTGACCTGGCACATCACGCCAGACATAATGACCTACTACACTTTCTCGCAGGGTTTCCGCCCGGGTAGCTTCAACCGTACAAGCTCATCCAACGGCGTGGTGAACCTTAAGGCAGAGATACCCTACTGCACAGGGCCGGCGAGTGCCGTTGTTTGCATCCCTGACAGCGACCAGTACCTGAAGCCCGCGGGCGTGACCTCCGACAACCTGATCAACAACGAGGTCGGCTTCAAGAGCGAGTTCTTCGACCACCGGCTGTTGTTCAACGTGTCGGCGTACTACATGAAGTGGGAGAACGAGCAGCTGTCGCTGTTCAGCCCGCTGCTTTTCGGTAACACGACCTTCAATGTCAACGGACCGAACTTCATCATCAAGGGCTTCGAGGTTCAGTTCGTCGCGCGCATCACCGAAGGGCTCACCGTGCAGGGATCCAGCTCGGTCAACAGCTCGAGCCAGGCGAATTCCCCCTGCCTGGAGTCGTCGGGCGTAACCAGCAACAAGAAGACGGCGAACAATCCTACCCCGGCCGGCGACTGCGTCGTACAAGACGTCCCGGGAATTGGGCCGGTCCCGAATGCCCTGGGAGCGTATGGCACCTCGCCTGCGTTCTCGCCGCCCTGGATGTTCAATCTGCGGGCACGCTACGACTGGGCGATGAACAGTTACCGACCGTTCGTCTGGATCGGCGCGAGCCATGTCGGTCCGATGACCAACGAGCCGAAGAACTATAGCCCCGGCGACAATCCGATTTACGGCAACCCACCCGTCACGACCCTGCTTCTTTACAACATACCCGGTTACACGACGTATGACGGGGCCTTCGGCGTGAGCAAGGACAACTGGACGGCGCAGGTCACCGGCAGCAACCTGACCGATGCTTACGGGCCGACCAACATCACGTCCGGACAGTACGTCAAGGCGGAAATTCCGTTGCGGCCGCGCGTGGTGATGTTCCTGATCAGCTACGTGTTTTAGCGGGTAGCCGCTGCCCCGGCCGGCGCTCGGCCGCTGCAGTAGAATGAAGGGCGGCCCCTCACGGGGTCCGCCCTCTCTTTTTTAAGTGCTCACGGATGTGACTGACGCCACGACTGCCGCCCCCGCCACGACGACTGCCGCCGCGGCAGCCACCGCTGTGGGGAGTGCGGCTGCGCCTGACGTGGCGCGCATCAGGGCACTGGTGCGCGAGCATAAGTTCGCAGCGGTGCTGACCGCCGGCGAGGGGTTGCACGCGGAAATCGCTGGCCATCGCGACGGACTGCTGTGCGTCGCCATCGCACAGCGCTACCTGCACCGCATCCCCGATGCCATGCAGACCCTCGACGCTATCGAGCACCACCATCCGCGCTTCAGCCGCCTCTACGAGGAACGCGGCCGCTGCTACGTGGAGATGCGTCAGGCACCCGAGGCCATCGCTGCTTTCCTCCAGGCCGTGCACATCAACCACGCGCTGCCAGGCAGCTGGACCATGCTCGAGGGCCTGTATCGCATGACCGGGGAGCCGGAAAACGCCGCCATGGCGGGAAGCCACGTCGCAACGCTGCGCAAGCTTCCGCAGGAGATCGTGGTGGCCACAGGGCTGTTCGCCGATGGCGATCTGGAGCTCGCAGAGCCATTGATCCGGGGCTACCTGCTCAAGCACGGCGACCACGTCGAGGCGATGCGGCTGCTGGCCCGCATCGGCATCGCCCACAAGGTGTTCGACGATGCGGAGCTGCTGCTCGCGGCAGTCCTCGCGCTGGCCCCGCATTACCGCATCGCCCGCCAGGAGTACGCGGGCGTGCTGGTCGAGCTGCACCGCTACCAGGAGGGCCGCCGCGAACTCGACCGGCTTCTCAAGGACGACCCCGGGAACCTCGCGCTGCGGCTGCTGTACGCGGCAGCCTCGGTGGGACTTGGCGAGCACGAGCGCGCCATCGGGCTCTACCGGGAGCTGCTCACCGGAACCGCCGCCGATGCCGAGGTGCACCTGTCGATCGGCCATGCCCTGAAGACACTCGGGCAGACCCCGGAAGCCATCGATTCGTACCGCCGCGCGGCGGCTTGCCGGCCGGACTTCGGCGATGCCTACTGGAGCCTCGCCAACCTCAAGACCTACCGCTTCACGACGGAAGAGCTGGCGCAGATACGCGCCGCGCTTGGCACCGCGGCGACTCGTACCGTCGATCGCTACCATCTGTGTTTCGCTCTCGGTAAGGCGCTCGAGGATGAGGGCGAGTTCGCCGAGTCATTCCGCCATTACGAGCTTGGCAATGCGCTCAAGCGCCCCGAATGCCGCTATCGTCCCGAGCTCATCGAGAACAATACCCGCCAGCAGCTCAAAGTGTGCACCCGCGAACTGTTCGCCAGCCGCCGCGGCTGGGGTGAGCCGAGCCGCGAGCCCATCTTTATCGTGGGCCTGCCGCGCTCGGGCTCAACACTGCTTGAGCAGATTCTTGCCTCCCACTCGCAGGTCGAGGGCACGCAGGAGCTCCCCAACGTTCAGCAGATGGTCACGCGGCTGCGCGGCCGCGACCCGGACCCGGAGAATCCGCGCTATCCGCCGATCCTGGCGAGCATGCGCGAGGAGGAATTCAGAGCGCTCGGCGAGGAATACCTGTCAGCGACGCGCGTGTATCGCACCGGCAAGCCGTTCTTCATCGACAAGATGCCCAACAACTTCCGCCACCTCGGCCTGATCCACCTGATGCTCCCCAACGCGCGCATCATCGATGCGCGGCGTGAGCCGATGGCCTGCTGCTTCAGCAATCTCAAGCAGCTGTTCGCGCAGGGCCAGGAGTTCACCTACAGCGTGGACGACATTGCGCGCTATTACCGCACCTACCTCGAGCTCATGCGTCACTGGGATCGGGTGCTGCCCGCCGGGCGCATCCTGCGGGTATATCACGAGGAGGTGGTCGAGGATCTGGAAGGCAACGTGCGGCGCATGCTTGAGTACTGCGGGCTCGCCTTCGAGCCGCAGTGCATCAGCTTTCACGAGACGCAGCGTAGCGTGCGCACCGCGAGCTCCGAGCAGGTGCGCCAGGCCATCTATCGGGAGGGGCTCGAGCAGTGGCGGCACTTCGAGGCCTGGCTCGGGCCCCTGAGAGAGGCGCTTGGTGATGCGCTAACGCGCTATCGCGATGAATACGACGAGCATGCCGGGTCGCAACGATCCATGCCCGTGCGGTAGCGGCCGCAAGTACAAGCACTGCTGCGGCGGGCTGCCGAGCGCGGCCGCGCAAGCGGCTATCCCCCACGACGACGCCGGCGCGTTGCTGGATGCCGCGGACGCGCTGCGGGCGCGCGGACAGGCGCGCGAGTCCCTGCCGCTGTATCGACAGGCGCTCGCGATCCAGCCGGGCTACGCCGCGGCGCAGAACAATCTCGGCAACGCTCTCCTTCAGCTCGGGCAGCTTGCCGATGCGGTGGCAGCCTATCGGCAGGCGCTCGGCTCCAGTCCTGAAAATGCCGATATCCACTGCAATCTCGCCAATGCGCTGCGCCAGCTCGGGGAGCTGCCGGAGGCGCTCATCGAGACCGAGCGTGCGATCGCGCTCAACCCAAAGCTCAGCATGGCGCACAACAACCTCGGACTGCTGCTGGCAGGTCGCGGCCGGCGCGAGCAGGCCGTCGCGAGCTACCGTCAGTCGCTCGCGCTCAATCCCGGCTACGTGGAGGCGCTGAATAATCTCGGTAACGTGCTGCACGAGCTGGGCGAGCGCAGCGAGGCCGTCTCGCTCTATCGTAAGGCCATCGACCTGGATCCGAAGCGCGCCGAAAGCCACTGCAACCTCGGCAACGTGCTGTCCGAATTGCGGCGGCTCGAGGAGGCGACGGTCAGCTTCCGCCGCGCGCTTGCGCTGCAGGCTGACAACGTGCAAGCGCAGCTGGGCCTCGGGACGGCACTACGCATGCAAGCCCGTGGCGCCGAGGCGGAAGCGAGCTGCCACGCGGCACTGGCCCTCGAGCCGCAGAACGTCGAGGCCCTGTCGCTACTGGGCGAGCTGTGCGCCGACCGGGGCCGCTTCGCAGAAGCCCAGCAGCTGTTTGAGCGAGCGCTCGCCATCGATCCGGATTCTCCCTTCGTGTACTGCGGCATCGCGGCGCACCGCAAAATGACGGACGACGATGGCGCCTGGCTCACGGGCGTCAAGGCCTTGCTGGCCAAGCCGCTGCCGCTGGCACACGAGATCGGTCTGCGCTACGCGCTCGGCAAGTACTTCGATGACGTGCGCCGATACGATGAGGCGTTCGGCAACTACCGGCGGGCGAACGATCTGACCAAGCGTTATGCGTCAAGCTACGACCCGGGGAAGCTGACTCGACGGGTCGACCGGATCATCGACACCTTCGATGCGGCATTCCTGCGCCAGCGCGACGAGGCACTTGCATCGGAGGAGCCGGTCTTCATCATCGGCATGCCCCGATCGGGAACCTCACTGACCGAGCAGATCCTCGCCTCGCACCCGGCAGTCTTCGGTGCCGGGGAGCTGCGGTTCTGGAATCGCGCCTTCAACGCGTTCGAGGCGGCAGAGCTTAAAGGCGAGAGCGGGGCGATCCTGATACCGGCCATGGCGCGCGATTACCTCGAGCGCCTGCGGACCTTATCCGACGGCGCGCTGCGCGTGATCGACAAGATGCCCGCGAATTTTCTCTACGCCGGGCTGATTCACGCCGCCTTCCCGCGGGCGCGGATCATCCATATGCAACGTCATCCGCTCGACACCTGCCTGTCGGTCTATTTTCAGAACTTCTTCAACATGGGCCCGTACGCCAACGATCTGGATAACCTGGCGCACTACTACGGTGAGTACCTGCGCGTCACCAGGCACTGGCGCGCCGTGCTGCCGGCGAGCGCGCTGCTGGAGATCCCGTACGAGGCGTTGGTCGAGGATCAGGAGGGGTGGACGCGGCGCATGCTGGAGTTCGTCGGCCTGCCGTGGGATGCGCGCTGCCTGGATTTTCAGGACACCGAGCGCGTTGTACTCACCGCCAGCCGCTGGCAGGTGCGCCAGCGGATCACTGCCGCATCGGTGGGGCGCTGGCGCAACTACGAGAAACATCTGGCGCCGCTGCGCCATCTCGTGCCCTAAGTATGAGCCGCAGTGCCCTATCCGATACGGGTCGCGAGCAGCCGCCCCTCATCGGGCGCGTAGCCCATTCCGGGCGAGTCATCGAGATTGATCCAGCCCTGGCTGTCGGTCTTGAGCGGCTCGGCCATGAGGAAATCGCGACGCTGCAGGCTCCACTCGGGGGGATCGAAGGGGTACTCGAAGAACGGCGCATCGGTAAGGCCCGCGGTGAGATGTGCGTTCGCGGTCAGCCCCATGCCGTTGGTCCAGGTGTGGGGTGTGAAGGTGAGCTGGTGCTCCTGCGCGAGAACGGCGATGCGCTTCAGCCCCGTGATCCCGCCGACGAGCGCCGCATCGGGCTGCACGATGTCCACGCAGCCTGCGGTGATGAGGTCGCGCAGCTCGTGAACCTGTCGGGTCATCTCCCCGGCAGCGATGCGCACATCGGTGTTTTCGCGGAGCCTGCGCATGCCGGCGTGGTCGGCGCGATGCAGCGGCTCCTCCATCCAGTAAACCTTGAGGCGCTCGAGCTCGCGCGCCACGGCGAGTGCGTCCTTAAATCCCCAGGGCGCCTGCGTGTCCCAGGGCAGCCGCCACCCCTGGTTGCAATCGACCAGCAGCTCGAGCTTATCCCCGATCCGCGCGCGCACCGCTTCCAGCGCCCGGACGTCGTCGTGCCAGTCACCGCGCTGGAAGCGCACTTTCACGGCCGGGAATCCCTGTGCGAGAAAGCGCTCGGCGGCCTCCGCCTGCTCCTGTGGCGCGCGCAGCGTGCCCGAGGAGGCGTAGGCGCGCACCCGCCTGGCGAGGCCCCCCAGGAGCTGCCAGCAGGGCTGTCCGAGGATCTTCCCGGCGAGGTCCCAGAGTGCGAGGTCGAGCGGCCAGCAGCGCCCGTAGTGAAAATCGATGTTGCTGAGCACGCGGTAGTGGCGCTCAAGGGAGAGCGGATCCTGCCCGATGAACAGGTGCTCGTGGCCTTCGAACCCGAGCATGCGATCGCCGGAGGCGACACCCATGAGTCCGGTGTCGCTCCTCACCCGCACCACGGTGGCATCGAAATGCACCCGCGGCCGGCTGTCCCAGCTGGCGTTGAACGCCGGCACCAGCGGCAGTCGATGGTGGCTGATGGCGACCGAGGCGATCTTATGTCCCGATGCGGCCGGCTGGATCTTGGAAACGCGGGCGTTCACGCGCCGAGGTTTCCACAGTTACCGCAGGCCTCAAAGCCGAGAAATTCACTAGCCGCATCGAAAAAAGGCATTGAAGCTCGCGCGCCATGGCGCGAGTCTTGCGTCTGGGCGAGGATGGCAGCCAGCACACACGGCACAGGTCATAAAAAACGTGGCTAAGGAAGATCTGAAGAAAAAATCACTCGACCGGCGCTGGCTGCCACTCAATGCGCTGCGCGCATTCGAGGGGGTGGCCAAGCACGGCAGTTTCACCGCCGCCGCCAACGCGCTCTTGATCTCCCAGAGCGCACTGTCGCGCCACGTCATCGCGCTCGAGCGCCTGACCGGGGTGCAACTCTTCGAGCGCCGGCCGCACGCGCTCACGCTCACCAAGGCGGGCCAGCACCTGCTGCCGGCGGTCGTGAAATCCTTCGACCGGCTCGAGTACGCGCTCGATGACATCCGCAACGAAGGCGCGCCTGCACAGCGCACGCTGCGGGTGCAGATGCCGCCGAGCTTCGCGGTGCAGCTGGCGGTGCCGATCCTGCGCGACTTCCGCCGCATCAGTGCGGAGGTGGACATCGACCTCATCAGTCCCTACGGCGTCGGCCCGCCGCTGGGCGATGTCGATGTGGCGGTGGTGTACTCGCGCCCGACGGTGACGGATCTGGTGTCCGATCTTTTGTGGCCGGTGCAGCTGTCGATCCTGTGTCATCCCAGCATCGCCGCCGCGCACCGCGGCAAGGATCTGCGCTCCTTGATCGAGGCGAATGAGATCGTGCACGTGCGCATCGCGGACGAGCCGCGCCACAAGTTCTGGGCGCAGTTCGTGCGTCAGATGGGACTTGCCGGGGTCAACGTGGAGCGCGGGCTGGTGGTGGACACCGCGATGCTCGCCGCGCAGTACGCGCTCGGCGCGCAAGGGATTGCGCTGGTGGATACCCACCTGTTCGCCGAGGAGCTCAGCAGCGGACGCCTGGTGAAGCCCTTCGACGTCTCGATCGATGACGGTTACGGCTATTACCTGACCACGCACCCCGAGGGACTCGCGGACACCGCGATCGCGCTGTTCCGCTCGTGGCTGATCGAGCGCTTCGGTAAGCGAGGCGGTGCGGCGCGATCTGCGGTGCAGCTCGCCGTATCGAACCAGTGAAGGAGAGGACGTGAGAAGCCACGCACGCGCGGTTGTGATCGGCGGCGGCGTCGTCGGTGTCAGCGTGCTCTATCACCTGACGAAGGCGGGCTGGAAGGACGTGCTGCTGATCGAGCGCGGGGAGCTCACCTGCGGCTCGACCTGGCACGCCGCCGGGGGCATGCACACGGTGAACGGCGATCCCAACGTGGCGAAGCTGCAGCAGTACACCATCAAGCTGTACCAGGAGCTCGAGCGCATTACTGGACAATCCTGCGGCATGCACCTGACCGGCGGCCTGATGCTCGCGGGCACCAGGGAGCGGCTCGACTGGCTGAAGATGGCCAAGGCGCGCGGCCGCTACCTGGGGATGGAGCTCGAGATCATATCGGTGGATGAGGCCGCGCGGCTCTTCCCCCTCATGAACAAGGACCACTTCGTCGGCGCGCTGCTCGATCCGATCGAGGGGCACGTCGATCCCTGGGGCGTCACCCAGGCCTACGCCAAGGCGGCACAGCAGAATGGCGCCGAGATCGTGCGGCACACGCGGGTGACGGATCTGAAGCCGCGCGGGGAGGGGTGGGAGGTGATCACCGAGGCGGGCAACGTGCAAGCCGAGCACGTGGTCAACGCCGGGGGCCTCTGGGCGCGCGAGGTCGGACGCATGGTCGGGATCGAGCTGCCGGTGCTCGCCATGGAGCACCAGTACCTGATCACCGAGGATATTCCCGCGCTCAAGGGCAAGCCCGAGCAGCTGCATGTCATCGACTTCGAGGGCGAGATCTACACCCGCCAGGAGCGTGGCGGCATGCTGCTCGGAACCTACGAGCGCGCCGGCACGCCCTGGTCGCCAGTGAGCACGCCGTGGGATTTTGCACAGAGCCTGCTGCCGAATGACCTGGAGCGCATCGCGCCGAGTCTGGAGGTTGGCTTCGAGCATTTCCCCGCGCTCGGGGAGGTCGGCATCCGCAAGGTGGTCAACGGCCCGTTTACATTCGCACCGGACGGCAACCCCCTGGTCGGGCCCATTCGCGGCCTCAGCAACTTCTGGGTGGCGTGTGGGGTGATGGCCGGTTTCAGCCAGGGCGGGGGCGTGGGGCTTGCGCTCGCGCACTGGATGGTCGACGGAGATCCGGGGGCCGACATCTGGGGCATGGACGTGGCGCGCTACGGGGACTGGGCGACCCTTGCCTACACCAACGCCAAGGTGCGCGAGAACTACTCGCGGCGCTTTCGCATCCGCTTCCCTAACGAGGAGCTCACCGCTGCGCGGCCGCTGCGCACCACGCCCATCTATGAGCGCCTGCAGGCGCAGCATGCAGTGTTCGGTGATTACTGTGGGCTCGAGCACCCGTTGTGGTTCGCGCCCTCGGCGGCTGAGGCCACCGAGGAAATTACCTTCCATCGCTCGAGCGCACATCGCCACGTGGCAGCGGAGTGCCACGCGGTGCGCGATGCGGTGGGACTCCTGGAGATCTCCAACTACGGCAAGTTCGAGGTGACCGGGCCTGCGGCCGAGCAGTGGCTCTCGCACCTCATGGCAAACCGCGTGCCGCAGGTGGGACGCATCGCGCTTACCCCGATGCTGAACGAGCGCGGAAAGCTGATCGGGGACTTCACGCTGTGCCGCGTGGCAAGCGAGCGCGTGTTCCTCATCTGCACCTACGCTGCCGAGGTGTACTACCGGCGCTGGTTTGAGCGCCACGCGCCGCCTTCCGGGGTCACGGTGCGTGCGTGCGCGATGGAGTACGTAGGGCTCTCAGCCGCAGGTCCAAACTCGCGCGCGCTGCTGCAGACGCTCGTGCACGAGGACCTCTCGGGCGGGGCCTTCCCGTTCCTGTCGTTCCGGCCGGTGGACGTCGGAATGATTCCGGCGCTTCTCGGGCGCATCAGCTTCACCGGCGAGCTGGGCTACGAGATCTGGGTTAGCACCGAGTATCAGCACGCGCTGTACGACCTGCTGTGGGCAGCCGGACGCGAGCACGGGCTGAAGCTCTTCGGCGGCCGGGCGCTGAATGCCATGCGCATCGAGAAGAGCTTCGGCACCTGGGCGCGCGAGTACCGTCCGATCTACGGTCCGTACGAGGCAGGGCTCGGACGATTCGTCGACCTCAAGAAGGGTGAATTCATCGGCCGCGCGGCCGCGCTCGAGGAGAAGGAGAGTGGTGGGAAGCTGCGGCTGACGACATTCACGCTCGAGGCCGGGGATGCCGACGCCATTGGCGATGAGCCCATCTGGCACGAGGGCAAGGTGGTCGGCTGGGTCACCTCGGGTGCCTATGGGCAGCGCGTCGAGCGCTCCCTCGCACTCGGCTATATCCCCGCCTCACTGGCCGGCGCGACGGACGGGTTCGAGATCGAGATCATCGGCGAGCGGCGCAAGGCCACGCGCGCGGCGCAGGCCGTGTTCGATCCGGACGGCGCGCGCATGCGCAGCTGAGCTAAGCGATGAATATGGCGACCGTGCTGGCAATCAGCGCAGGCTTGATCTCGCCCTCGATCTCGATGGTGTTCTCAGTGGTCACCCGGAAGCGGCCGGCGCCGCGTTCCTCGACGGCGGTGAGCTTGATGCGGTTGCGCACGCGCTTGCCCGAGCGAACCGGGGCGTAGAAGCGCACCTTCTCGAGCCCGTAGTTGACGACCGACTTCGGGTCAACGCGCGCCACGAGTAGCTCGAAGGCGGTGGGCGCGATGAGCGACAGGGTCAGGAAGCCGTGCGCGATCGTGCCGCCGAAGGGGCTTTCGCGCGTGGCGCGCTCGGCATCGACGTGGATCCACTGATGATCGCCCGTACAGTGGGCGAACTCCTGGATACGTGCCTGATCGAGCACCGTCCAAGAAGAAACCCCCATCTCCTGGCCAACGTAGTTGACCAGCTCGCCGAGCGGCATCTTTTGCGGAACGGCATCGGACATCGCACCATCTTATCAAGGCGCGCTGGTTTCGCTGCAGCCGCACTTCACAGCCCAGCACAGCCCTCGGGATGCACCGCATCGGCTCTCCGGTTCCGTCGTACCCCGAGCGTACGCACTGCAATAAATCTGTCATGGTTCAGCTACCGGTGTGTGCAGATAAGATCATGACTATCAGTTCATTACGCCTCTTATGCTCATGACTGAGTGAGCTTTTGCATCGCATACAAAAGACGCTACAATCTTCGTCGTCGATCCCGTACCCCATCCCTCGCAGGAGCTGCCATGAGCGAACGCTATGACCTGAATTCCTGGTTCGAGACCTACAAAGACACCTTCGCCTGTTTTACCAAGGCGCAGCAGGACGGTTTGCGCGCGCTCGAGCGCTTTGCGCGCTTTCACTACGCCGTCGCGGGGGATGTGCTCGATGCGGGACTCGCGCACACCCGTGCCGCGCTCGCCGTGCGCGCGGCGGCGGGGACCGAGGTCATCGCGGAGCTGCTGCAGAAGCAGGCTGAGCTGGGCACCCAGCTGAGCGAGAAGCTCAAGGCGCGTGCACAGGAGTTCTCGAGCCTCACCGCGCAAGCGCAGCAGTCTGCGGGCTCTTTCGCCGCCGATGTCGCCAGCCGCGCGACGGGTGCAAAGAAAGCCGCCTGAAGACACTCAGCGTGTGAGCATCGGAGGAGGGCGGCCACCGGGCCGCCCTCCTGCATTCGACGTTCCGCACGGTATCTGGCCCGGTAGCCTCGTTTATGCTGTGCGACTCATGAGGGTCGCAAGCCGCCTCGTTACACAACGCGTCGGGCTCATTCTGCGAGCGGGGCTTGGGTGTGTGATCGCAGCCCTCGTTTCGGCGGCCCGCGCCGGGCAGCCCTGCGCCGATGCGCCCGCGCCGGCAATGCCGGGGATGAGCGAGATCGGCATGTTAGGCCTCTATGGCCCGTATGACATGGCGCGCGAGGCTTCGGGCACGAGCTGGCAGCCGGACTCGACGCCGCTTGATGGGCTCATGAGCATGAGCGGACCGTGGATGGGCATGATCCACGGCTTCATCGATGCGATCTACGACGATCAGGGCGGCCGGCGCGGTGCCGTACAGAGCTTTTCCGTGAGCATGCTGATGCTGATGGCGCGCCGCCAGCTCACCGACGGCGCACTCGGGCTGCGTGTGATGTTGTCCGGCGACCCGCTGATGGGCCGAGAAGGGTACCCGCTGATCTTTCAGACCGGCGAAACGGCCAACGGAGTTGTCCCGCTCATCGACCGCCAGCATCCGCACGATCTTCTGATGGAGGCCGCGGGGAGCTATAGCTACGATCTCTCGCAGCACAGCTCCGTGTTCGTGTACGCGGGGCTGCCGGGGGAGCCGGCGCTCGGCCCCACGGCATTCATGCATCGCCTCTCGGGCATGGACGATCCGGAGGCACCCCTCACACACCACTGGCTGGATTCCACCCACGTGTCCTGGGGCGTGGTGACCGCCGGCTACAGCATTGGGATGGTGAAGCTCGAGGCCTCCGCCTTCAATGGACACGAGCCCGATCAGAATCACTACGACATTGAGCCCGGCCCGCTTGAGTCGTGGGCGACGCGCCTGACTTTCAATCCCTCGCGCGATTGTTCGCTACAGGCGAGCACCGGACACCTGGTGGCCCCCGAGCAGCTTGAGCCCAACATCAACGTGCAGCGCACCACCGCATCGGCCACCTGCAATGTGCCGCTCGGCCTGTCGTGGCAGAGCACCCTGGCGTGGGGACACAACAATCCGTCCTCGGGCGCATCCAGCAGCGGATGGTTGCTTGAGTCGGAGCTGCGTCTTACGTTGGCGCATACGCTGTTCGCGCGGGTGGAGCGCGTGGGCAAGGACGACCTGTTTTTGCCCGGCACCCCGCTCTACGGGCGCCTCTTCACCATCGAGAAACTCTCCGTCGGCTATATCCATGACTTCGTGCACTGGAACGCGCTCAACCTCGGGGTGGGCGGGCTAGTCAGCACTTACAGCTTTCCGGGCACACTGAATACCAGCTACGGCTATCGACCCACCTCCTTCATGGTGTTCGCGCGTGCCCGGCTGTAGCATCGCGCGATGAACGCGGCGGGAGCCACACGCGCCGGCACGCTCACCCTTGGCGGGGATCTTACGGTGAACCGCCTGGGATTCGGCGCCATGCGCATCGCCGGCCCCGGGGTGTGGGGCGAACCGCGCGACAGTTCCGAGGCGCGTCGCGTCCTGCGCCGCGCACTCGAGCTGGGCATTAATTTCCTGGACACCGCCGACTCCTACGGCCCGGAAGTGAGCGAGCGGCTGATCGCAGAGAGTCTCTATCCTTATCCCCCGGGACTGGTGATCGCCACCAAGGGCGGCCTGGTGCGGCCGGCGCCCGGTCAGTGGGCGGCCGACGGCCGGCCGGCGCACTTGCGCGCGGCCTGCGAGGGCAGCCTCAAGCGATTGAAGCTTGCGCGCATCGACGTCTATCAGCTGCATCGCGTCGACCCTGCGGTGGCGCTGGAGGATTCGATCGGGGAGCTCGCGCGGCTCAGGCAGGAAGGCAAGATCCGCCACGTCGGCGTGTCGAACTTCAGCGTGCGCGAGCTCGAGCGGGCCCGGCGAATCGTCCCGGTGGTGTCCGTGCAGAACCGCTACAACGTGGGTGATCGCACATCCGAGGACGTGCTGCGCGTATGTGAGCACGCAGGCCTTGCGTTCATTCCCTGGGCGCCGCTGGCCGCAGCGCAGCCTGTCGAGCGCATCGCCGCCGAGCACGCCGTGGGCCTGCAGCAGCTCACGATCGCCTGGCTGCTCGCAAAATCCCCGGCGATGCTACCTATCCCGGGAACCTCCAGCGTCGCGCATCTTGAGCAGAATGTCGCGGCGGCGCAATTGCGGCTCAGTGCGGCTGAGGTGGCCGCGATCGGTTGAGTGCCGGATACTTCCAGCACCGAGCGGGTGACCCGTGGCGGGCCACCCGCTCAGGCCCTGTGCCCTCAACCATGCTCCGTACGTGTGCCGTGCAGGGCTGCCAGGCGCGGGTTGTTGACTGCAGCCACCGCATCCGCGATCGCCTTGCTCTCGCACGTGCGCGCCAGCGTGAGCGCCTGCAGATCACGGATGTCGATGTCCTTGACCGCACACACCGTGCGCGCTGCCGATACGATGCGCGCGTACAGCACCTGCGTACCCTCATCGCTCGTCAGGTTCAGGTCCCCGTAGGCGACGGCGACGCTGCGCGCGGTCTCGGCAGGGGCGGCCTGTACGGTGCCTGCGACCGCAAGACTTGCGGTCAGGGCGGTGAGCGCGAGCACCAGGAAGCGCGGAGTGTTGAGCCTGTGTGTGACCTGCGTCATAAAATTCTCCAGTCGTGTTGGTCGATATTGCAATCGTTCGGGGCGTGCATATGAAACACCGAACCAACACGCCCGCTAAGTCCTCGCAGCACGTGTTGATCCCCGCACACGACGTGTTCGTACCGCGTGTTCCCCAGGCGTGCGCGGCTGTTACGTGCGCGCACCGCGTGGCGTGCTGGAGCGCGGCGCACGTTGGTTCGCGCGGGACTGCGAACTCGTCCCTTTCCCCGACGGTCTCGTCCCCGATCCACCGGGCATGCGGCACGGGGAACGCGCTTCGCGGTACGCTATAGCTATGAGCGCCTCACCACTGGAGCGGATTGCACCGGCACTTGCCGCCCTGACGGGCGCCGAGCACGTGGCGGCCCTGCCGGCTGCCACGGGCCGCATCAGCTTTCGGCCGCTGCTCGGGGTGCTGAGCGTGTTCTGGGTGTACGTGGCACTCTCGAACATCATGTATGCGAACAACATGCAGGCGAGCCTCTCGAGCATGAACATGGAGCACGTGTTCGCGCGCTGGGATGCGCGGCTGGTGCAGCACCTGCTGTTGTATCCGCTGTTCATCCTGTGCATGTGGACCTCACAGCGCACCGGCTGGCAGCGGCCCTGGCGTGCGGTGCCGATCCAGCTCTTGTGCGCGCTCGGATTCGCGATACTCGCAGCTCCTGCGCTGTGGTGCGGGGAGCACATTGCCAGTCACTGGCACCCGGTCATGGATTACTCCCACGACAAGGACTGGACCAACTGGCACGACTTCCTCACCGGACCTGAGATCCCCACCTGGGTGGCGAGCGCCACCACCTTCCTCGTCAGCTATGGGTTCGGACTGGCGCTCATCACAGGCTTTGCGTTCTACCAGCGGCTGCGTGACTCGCAGCTGCGCTCCGCGGCACTCGAGCGCGCACTCACGCAGGCGCACCTCGCGGCGCTGCGCATGCAGCTCTCCCCGCACACGCTCTTCAACCTGCTGCACACCATCCGCGGACAGATCACCTGGGACCCGCCGGCGGCGCAGGCGATGGTGGTGCAGCTCGGTGATCTGCTGCGCCGGTTGCTGAGCGCGGGCGAGCGGGAGTTCTCGCGCCTTGCCGATGAGCTGCAGTTCGTCACGCTGTACCTGGAGCTG
>Ga0302326_10002291_pt1 | contig 46833 bp, 42 predicted proteins | sample Palsa_T0_3_FD_202264 | JGI IMG/M metagenome (GOLD analysis project Ga0302326, IMG submission 202264) | Peat permafrost microbial communities from Stordalen Mire near Abisko, Sweden - Palsa_T0_3 | ecosystem: Environmental > Terrestrial > Soil > Palsa > Peat permafrost | place: Sweden: Abisko... | reverse complement strand
CTTTACCTCGTATCGTCCGAAAAGCGAATTTTGAACGAGATTTCGTCCGAAAACAATTTTCGAGCGACCAGTTTTGCAACCCCTAGGAGCCACCATGAATAAAACATTGTTCGTGTCCGCTATCACGTTGACGCTCGCTGTTTCAGGTACTGCGTTTGCTCAGTCGACAACTGATGCAGCCAATCCTGTTCCACCGGTCGCCGCCAAAACACAAAAGGCAGAGCAGTCGGCCCTCACGATCGACAAACTGACGCAAGACATGCAAAAGGCCGGATTTTCCGAAGTCAAGATTCTGCAAGACGCCTTCTTGGTTCAGGCTAAGACCAAAGACGGCAATCCGATACTGATGACCATAGGCCCGAATGGTATGAGTGCATTGGAGGTGTCGACGTCGAAGACACAGGCTCTCGCCAAGGGTCCCAAAGCGAATCTGACGTTCGATACGTCGCCGAAGGATCACGCCCGGATTCACGAAATCTTCGGCAAGGTACCCACCGAAGCGAAAGTCGACCGGGTCGACTTCAGTTTATCGCCTGGCACGGTCGTGCCACATTCGGTTCACCTTGCGGCGCTTCCTCAAACGATAGTCGATATCGAGCCGACATGGCGTGGGAATGAATACTTCCAGGTCGGCGGGCAGATCGTAATCGTCGATCCGCAGTCAATGAAAATCCTGGGGGTTCTTGACGCATAACATCGGTATTGTTTTCATACGCAAACGGGGCCGGGATAATCTCGGCTCCGTCCCCGTTTGGTGCGGAAGCGTTCAAATAGTCGCCCTCCTGATATTTCTAAGTTGAAACAGGAGAGGCAGCGTTGCCCGCCTTGAGCCGACAGGCCCCGGGCGCCGACTCCGCAAGGGAAAGCCGTCTCCCACGCCGTCAGGCAATACTCGCGATGACCGCAGGCGGGGAGCCGGGACACGCCGACACGGTCGCCTCCCTCCCGATCAAGCGGCTTGCGAACTCAGCCCACGCACCGCCTCGATCATCTTCGCCAGCACGGCCGCGGCGTCGCCGTAGACCATGTTGCAGTTGTCGGCGTAGAAAAGCGGATTGACGATCCCCGCGTAGCCTTTGCCCTGACCGCGCTTGACGACGTAGACCTTCTTGGCCTGGTCGGCGTTGAGGATCGGCATGCCGAAAATAGGCGAGGACTTGTCGGTGCGCGCCTCGGGGTTCACCACATCGTTGGCGCCGATGACGAGTGCCACGTCGGTGGTCTTGAATTCCTCGTTGATGTCATCGAGCTGGAAGATGAGGTCGTAGGGCACGCCGGCTTCGGCGAGCAGGACGTCCATCTGACCCGGCATGCGACCGGCGACAGGATGGATCGCGAATTTGACCGAGACACCTGATGCTTGCAGCAGCTTGACGAATTCATAGAGTTTCTGCTGTCCCTGCGCGGCAGCCAGGCCGTAACCGGGAATGATGATGACGTTCTTGGCATAGCGCATGAAAATGCCGGCATCGGCCGCTTCGGTCGGCTTCAGGCTGCCTTTGATGTGGCTCGGCTTGCGCTTGGACGCGCCGCCAAAATTCGTGAAGAGAACATTGCCGACCGAGCGATTCATGGCCCTCGCCATGAGCAGCGTCAGGAGAGTGCCTGCAGCGCCGACGACCATGCCGGCTATCATCAGAGCCGGGTTCTGCAGCACGAACCCTTCGAGACCGACCGCGAGGCCGGTGAAAGCATTGTAGATGGATATCACGACCGGCATATCGGCCCCGCCGATCGGCAGCGTCATCAGCACGCCGTAGAGCAGCGCAAAGCCGAAAAACAGGTAGATCAACCTGGGCATGGTAATCAGCGGATCTGTACCGCTTTGCGCGGCGAAGACGATGTAGGCTCCGAGCGCGAGGGTCGCGAGCAGGATGGCCCCGTTCAAGAGTTGCTGCCCTCTCACCCGCAACGGCTTGTGGATCACCCCGTCGAGCTTCGCCCAGGCGATCAGTGAGCCGGACAGCGACACCGCGCCGATCAGCGCACCTGTCAAAGTCACGACGAGTTGGGTTACCCCGTCGGCTTTGTTGCCGAATAATTCCACCGCCGCGATCGCGCCGGCGGCACCGCCGCCCATACCGTTATAGATGGCAACCATCTGCGGCATCGCGGTCATCGCCACTTTCTTGCCGCCCCACCAGGCGACCCCGCCTCCCAGGATCAGCGCAAGGACTGCCAGGCCGAGATTGACCATCAGATGCGGCTTGGCAGCCGCGCTGACATCGAAGACATACAGAAAGCTCACCAAGACGGCCACCAGCATGCCCACGCCGGCGACGAGAATCCCCGACGGCGCCGTCACGGGAGAGGACATGCGCTTGAGGCCGAACATGAATAGGAAGGCGGTTACGAGATATGTCGCGCCGATGGTCAGTTGCGCAATTCCCGCGAGATCCGTTGCGCCGATGGAAAATCGTTCAATCATATTGAGCATGACGGCTCCTCAAACCTTCGTCGCGTGGTGGGAGGCCTTTTTCGGGTGGCGGAGTTTCGCGTGTCCGGTCTGGTGCCCGCTCGTCTGGAACATCGCAAGCATCCGATCGGTCACCGCGAAGCCGCCGGCGGCATTGCCCGCGCCGAGCAGGACGGCGAAGAATCCGATGGCTTGCTCCTGCACCGTGCTCGCGTTCAGCAACGCGAAGATTCCGCCGACCACGACGATGCCATGCACGAAATTGGAGCCCGACATCAGGGGAGTGTGCAGGATCGCCGGCACGTTGCCGATGATGACCCAGCCGGCAAAGCCGGCGAGCATGAAAATGTACAAGGCTACGAAGCCGGTGATATGAATTGAAAAGTCCGTCATGCTGTCCTCGTCGGGCTCAAGCCACTTTCACGGGTGCCTTGGCCGCGGTTTTCTCGGCTTCGTTGCTGGGATAGGCCTCGTGCTCGCTCTTATCGCTGTGCATCTTGCCCTCATGGGTCAGAACGGTCTCGGCGAGCACCTCGTCGTCCCAGTCCAGCGTGATGATGTTGTCCTTCATCATCAGGGCGAGCAGGTTCGACACATTTTTCGCATAGAGTTCGCTCGCGTCCTCGCCGAGCAGCGAAGGCACGTTTAGCGGTGCCACTATCGTCACTTGGCCGATCCGTGTCGTCTCGCCCGGTTGCGTATCCTCACAATTCCCGCCGCCTTCGGCCGACAGATCGACGATCACGGCGCCGGCTTTCATGCCGGCGACCTGCGACTTGCTGATGAGCTTTGGCGACGGCCGTCCGGGGATGGCCGCCGTGGTTATGATCAGGTCCGACTGCTGGATATGCTGGGTCAGAACGGCGTCGATCTTACTTTTCTCGGCTGCCGTGAGTTCGCGTGCATAGCCGCCCTTGCCTCGGGCATCCACGCCGGTCGCCACGAACTTGGCACCCAATGAGGCCACCTGTTCCGCTGTCGCCGGGCGCACATCATAGCCCTCGACGACGGCACCCAGGCGGTGTGCGGTCGCGACCGCCTCCAGGCCGGCGACACCAAGGCCCATCACCAGTACTTTGGCCGGTCCTATGGTGCCCGCGGCTGAGGTGATCTTCGGCAGCACGCGGGCCAGATGGGTCGCACCGAGTTGCACGGCATAATAACCAGCCAAGGCCGATTGGCTGGAGAGGGCATCCATCGCCTGCGCCCGCGTGATGCGTGGAATCCGCTCCATGGCAAAGCATGTGATCTTCTTGTCCAGAAGACGTTTCACCAGCTTGGGCTCCTTGTCCGCATAGATGAAGGAGATCAGGATCGCGCCTTCCTTCATCGCGTTGATCAGGTCCAGCGAGGGAGCCTGCACGCCGAGGACCACGTCGGCATCGCCGACCAGAGCGTGGCGGTCGGCCGTGAAGGAGACATCCTTGAATGCGGCATCGGCCAGGCTGACAGCCTCTCCCGCACCCGATTGCATGTGCAGCTTGGCGCCGAGCTTGGTCATCTTACCGACGACGGACGGCACCAACGCCACGCGCCGTTCATGCGGCTGTGTCTCCTTCAGAACGGCGACATTGACGTACATGGAAACTCCGTTGCAGGCCGGTACCGGCGGTCAGACAATCTTCGAGGTCACAGGATGTGGCGTTCGACTGAAACGCCTCATCCGCTTGGTCAGGCCTGGCGTCTCAGACCGGAGCCTCGGCAACCAGGGTGCGGACCAGCTTCTTGTTCACGAACTCCTGGATGCCCATATCGCCGAGCTCGCGTCCGTAGCCGGAATTCTTGATGCCGCCGAACGGCAATTCCGCGTCGGACCAGGAAATGTTGTTGATGAACATCATGCCCGTTTCGACGCGGCTCGCTACGCGTTTGCCGCGCGCAATGTCCTTGGTGAAGACCGAGCCGCCCAATCCGAAGTCGGAATCGTTCGCGAGGGCGATGGCTTCGTCCTCGTCCTTGACCCGGAAGAACAGCGCTACGGGGCCGAAGAATTCGTCCCTGAAGGCAGGGTTCCCCGGCTCGATGTTCGTCAGGATCGTCGGCTCCATGTAGGAACCCGGCCTATCGATACGCTTGCCGCCCATTACCACCTTCGCCCCCTTGGAGATCGCACCATCGACCTGTTTCAGAAGGTCCACCAAGGCGGATTCCGTAGACAATGGGCCCAGCGTCGTCTTCTCATCCAATGGATCCCCTGGTTTGAGAGCCGCAAGCGCTGCCTTGAACTTCTCCAGGAATTTATCGGCCAGTTTTTCGACCACGATGAACCGCTTCGCCGCACAGCAGGTTTGTCCGGTGTTGTACATCCTCCCCCAGACCGCCCACTTGACGGTATGTTCGAGGTCCGCATCGTCGAGAACAATAAAGGCGTCGCTTCCGCCGAGTTCCATCGACGACACTTTGAGGTTTTGCCCGGCTCTTGCCGCAATGCTCCTGCCGGCCGCGACGCTGCCGGTCAGCGCCACGCCTTTGATTCGCGGATCATCGACGACGGCGTCCGACTGATCGTGCGAGATCAGCAGATTGGTGTACAACCCGGCAGGGGCGCCGGCCTCGATCCAGAGCTTCTCGAAGGCGATCGCGCATTGGGGTACGCAGCCGGCGTGCTTCACCATCAGGACGTTGCCCGCCATCAGGTGGGGACCTGCGACACGCGCGAGCTGGTAGTAGGGAAAGTTCCATGGCTCTACCCCGAAGATCACGCCGATCGGGCTGCTCTCCATATGGGCTTCTCCGTCGGTCGGATGGAGCTTCACGGGAGCGAGGAAGCGCTCGGCGTTCTTGGCGTAATAGGCGAGAATCCTCGCGCTGAACTCCACCTCGCCGCGGGCCTCGTTGATCCGCTTGCCCATCTCGAGCGTCATCGTGTGCGCGAATTCGTCTGCCTTTGCAGCCATGATCGCTGCAGCCTTCGCCACGATTACCGCTCGTTCGGCATAAGTCTTGTGCCGCCAAGTCTCAAAACAAGTTGCGGCGGCGGCGAACTTGGTCTCGAGCTGTTTGTCCGTCAGCTCCTCGAACTTCTTCAGAAGCTTGCCGGTGGCGGGGTTGAAGCTTTGATAGGTCATCACTTCTTCCTTTTTCAATGTCATCGGGCGGAAACCAGATGATGTCATCGCGCCTCTCGTCAGGCGTCGATGATGACCTTGAGTGCTTTCGTCTTGGCCGCGTGCCCGAAGGTCTCGTAGGCATCGAGGATGCGGTCGAGCTTGAAGTGATGGGTGATCAGGAGCTTGGGATCGATCTTGTGAGACTGCAGAATGTCGAGCAGCATCGGAGTGCTGACGGTGTCGACCAACCGCGTGGTGATGGTAACGTTACAGTCCCACAGGCGTTCCAGATGCAGTGCCACCTTCGTTCCATGCACCCCGATGTTTGCGATGGTGCCGCCCGGCGCGATAATTTTCTCGCACAACTCGAATGTGGCCGGGATGCCCACCGCCTCGATGGCGGTGTCTACGCCGCGCTTGCCCGTCATTTTCATGATGGTCTCGACGGCCTTGCCGTCGGCACTGTTGATGCCCGCGGTAGCGCCGAAGCGTTTCGCCATTTCAAGGCGATTGTCGTCGAGATCGATCATGATGATCTCGGCCGGTGAGTAGAATTGCGCCGTCAGCAGTGCGGCGAGCCCGATCGGTCCGGACCCGACGATCGCCACGGTGCTCCCTGGCGCAACCTTGCCGTTGAGCACGCCGCATTCGAAGCCGGTCGGCAGGATATCGCTGAGCATCACCAGCGCCTCTTCGTCCGCGCCGTCCGGAATGTGATAGAGGCTTGTCTCCGCATAGGGGATTCGAACGAACTCGGCCTGTGTCCCGTCGATGGTGTTGCCGAGGATCCAGCCGCCGGTGGTGCAATGCGAGTACATGAGCTTCCGGCAATAAGCGCATTTGCCGCAGGCGCTGATGCATGAGATCAAGACCCGGTCTCCCGGCTTGAACGTCGTAACGGCCGTCCCGACCTTCTCGATGATGCCGACGCCCTCGTGACCCAGAATGCGGCCAGGCTGGCAACTGGGTACGTCGCCTTTGAGGATGTGCAGGTCGGTGCCGCAAATCGTGGTTTTGACCATCTTTACGATCGCGTCCGAGGCGGCCATGAAGTCCGGCTTTGGACGATCTTCCAGGGCTTTCTTGCCCGGTCCCAGATAAACGAGAGCTTTCATCGCCCCGGTTGTTGCGGCCTTGGCGCGGGTTGCCTTGCGCGGCATCGCCGTGATGCTCATGAGCTGTCACTTTCAGGTGAACCGGTTGATGGTAGACCAAAGCCGCTCGGAGGATAGTTTCAGCCGGCGGGCGTTTCGGCTTGAGGGGCGCGCGATTTCGTACGCCAACACCTTCCAACGCATTCGCCTTCCGATTGTTCCTTTGACGGCTCGCCAGGCGACGATGCGAACGAACAGACGCGTCCAATCTGTTTGAAAAGTCGTCGAACCATAATCGCATCCGTGCGTTTTCCTGGGCGTGCTCGTGGGACGCGCCATAGGAGAAGGTAGAAACATGCGCTTTTTGCTGGGAATCATTGTCGGAGTAATTCTGACGATCGGCGTCGCTTACATTTCCGACGCGTCGACATCCGGCCCCTCCATTCCTGAGGCCCAAACCAGTGTCGAGCAGCGGCCGATGGTAAACTGGGACGTTGTCAGCAGGAAATGGCAGAGCTTGTCCTTGGGTGTGCGCAACACCTGGAACAGGCTGGCGGCGCGCTGAGCTTATCCCGGCCACTCCAGCCGGGGCGGCGCTTACGATGAGACGCGCATTCCACTGCCTCGGCGCATCAGCATTTTTCCACTTCATAGCCCAATCTCGCCATGACGGCGCCGTGGCATTGCTCGATCGCGTCGGCCTGCGCAATCGTCAGAGACTCCCGCCAGCTTCCGACCCGACCGCTGCGGAAGAATGGCGCCTCGCGCGACGTGCGTTCCGCGAAGCCTTTCTCGCTCTCCTGACGTTGCAACTCGGCGAAATCGGCATGGCGTATGGCGCGTTCGATTTCCGCTCGCGTGGCGGATCGGCCGGCAAATTCGAGCGCGGCGCCGAAGTGTTCGGCGGGAGCCGCCACCATGTCTTCGTAGCGTACCGTGTGCACCGGCACGTCGGTCTGATCGAGCCAGCTCGTCACATGCCCGCTCCAGCCCGCGAGCTTCTGCCGCAACTGAGGCGCGAGCCACTTGCGGCCGTGGCATAATGTGCCCTCGGCGGCGCTCATGAACTTGATCGCGTCGTCGATGGCCGCACTGTTGTGATAGGCCAGCGATACCGCGACGTCGCGCGGATCGCGCACCACATAGACCGCGGCGCGGGCCGCATTCCGCCCGAACAAGGGCTCTCCGCCGGGTGCCGCCAGCGTGGCGGACTGACTACGCAGATGATCTTTCTCACGGGTCGCGAACTTGCGGCGCTCGTGCCGACCTGCGGAGCGACCGCAGGCTCCAGCGCACGTATCGGAAGATAATCCGTCGGAAAGTCGTCGACTTCGCGAGCGTGGCCGGTAAGCCTTGAGCCGTTGTGGAAGAGCAATGTGGCGAGTGGCTCAATGCCCCGCCGATGACGTTCGAGGCGGGCGGCTATCTCGCGACCAACGACGACCGCTCAGTGCTGTCCGGCGCTGGAAATGTCGGGGTGATCGCACGGAGCGGCCGCTTATTCCGTCGCGACGACGAGAGCCGCAGCGAGAGCTACTCCGATATCCTCGGCCGCGCCGGGCTCGCGGAGATCGAGGGTCAGGGAAACAGCGCTGCGAATCAGGCCGCGCAAGCCATCCTTGTTGAGGAACGCGACTCTCACGGTGAATGTCCCCGGCATCAAGGGCGTGGGTGCGTGTGCGCAAGTTCCCGATCACACTTGAGCGTTTGATCGAGCATCAATCTTGAGAAATCAAACGCCGGCGTCACGCCCCGCGAGGTCGCCGCGCTCACAGCGGTCGCGACAGGAAAGCGATTGCCACCCCCGCCGCCAGTGCCAGAAATGACAGCAACGCCATCACCGGCACCGGTGGCCGCGGCGCCTCGCCACCACCCATGGGCATACCGGGGCTTGCATGCGGCGCGCCGCCCATGCCGGCCTGAGCGCCCTGACCGTGCACACCATCAGCTGCAGGCGCCCGTCGTACCGTCATCATGCCATGCTTGAGATGGTGCGCCACCAGCCACCAGTTCATCGGGTAGGCTATGATGAATCCGACGAGGAGCCCCATCGACATCACGAACCAGAAGCTCGGCGTCATCGGACCGGCGGAAGACGCGATGAGCGTCCTGAGCGTCATCACCGTCGGCACCATTCCCGCCATCAGAAGATTCATCGACAGCAACTCGGGCAAGAACGTGCCGGCCAGCGCACGCCGGTAAGAACCTCCGGCCGTGTCGCGCATGAACAGCGCCTGGAAAATCGTCCAGCCGAAGGCGAAGCCCAGGACGTATTCGAGGATCACCTCGGTCAATCCGGCGAGACCGAGAACGCTCGAAAGCACCGCGCCGGCGAGAATGCCGACGCCGTCGCCGGCGACGCAATGCATCGTCGATCCCAGCGCTTGCCGCCAACGCGCCGCAACGTAGCGTTCGTGCAGCCCGGGCAGCGGCTCGCGGCAACCGAGGACGTAAAGGAAGGCGCCGACGACGCCGGTATAAGCGGTCAGCAACACGAATCCCCATTTGAGCACCGGAGACTCCGGTGTGGTGCGGATGTCGACCGCCACGAACAGCAATGCCGCCGCAGTCAACAGAAACCACAGCAGCATTACCCCATCCAAAACCGAGGACATCGATTATCGCCCCTGATCCGTTGGGTGCTGGCCGCCTGCCAGCACCCGAATGTGGCGCCCCCGTCGTGATCTCGGAACAGGTCCGCATCGCGCACGCAGGCCCGCAGCACGTCCATCGACTTGTGGCCGGCTCACGTCCCGCATCTTGAAACACGGATGCGCCGCGGCGAGCCTATGAGCATATCTGCCAAGACGGCCGGCCCGCAATCGGCGCGCGCGGGCCGCGCCCGGCGCGCGGGACCGCTTGCCCGCGAAGCGCCGGCCGGCGAACGGCTTGGCGCCGTCGTCGTTGCGGAACTCGCCCTTGCGGCGTTCGCAGCCGCGTTCACCCATGCCGGCGTCGTGTCATGCCGCCGCAACGGCAACCTCAGGCGCCGCGCAGGGCCTTTATCGGCTTGCCTTTTTCAGGTTGACACCGGGGCTACCCCCTCCCCATAAAGCCGCGCGCGTGCCGTCGCCTGCAACGCGACTGTTTCGGGCGGGCGCCGGCGTGAGCCGGGGGAGTGTCCCGAGTGGCAAAGGGAGCTGACTGTAAATCAGCCGCCTTATGGCTTCGTAGGTTCGAGTCCTACCTCCCCCACCATCAGGGGACAGGGATCAGGCGTTCCAAGGGACAAGAGTGTTCCGTCGGACAGGGTCGGGTATCGGAGGTCGAGTGCCTGTATACTGACTGCCGACATCTGATCCCTGTCCCCTGACGCGGGTGTAGCTCAATGGTAGAGCAACAGCCTTCCAAGCTGATGACGAGGGTTCGATTCCCTTCACCCGCTCCATTTGTTTCAATCACTTAGCCTCTCCCATCAATCGCGAGAGTGCAAACTTGACTGCGCAGTTCACACTTTTGGCCTCTTTCCGTTCTCGGCTCGCATCTTGCGGCGCCCCTCCAATCGTGCCGCATCGGCGTTGCGCACGGTCTCGATGCTGACCGGGGATAGGCCTCGGAAGGGTCCGCCGCGCTAGCCGCGGGTCCGCCCATCGCATTTGCGAGCGCAGGCGCGGTTGGGCACGGCCGCGCCGGCAAGGCCCATCAGGACGCTGCGGCGCGGCCGTTCGACAAACGGCCGCAGAGGGGCCGGCAGGTTGGCACGTCCCTTGAATGGCCGATGGGTGGCTGCCGCCGGCGCGCTGCTATGGCGTCAGCATGCAGATCGGCGAAAGGGCAGCCAGCATGACACCGGAACAGATCGGCCTCATTCAGCGCAGCTTTTCCAAAGTCGCTCCGATTTCCGAGCAAGCGGGGGCGCTATTCTACGGCCGCCTGTTCGAGATCGCTCCCGACGTCAAGCCGCTGTTCCGAAGCGACATGAACGAACAGGGCCGCAAGCTGATGGCGACGCTCGCGGTCGTCGTCAATGGACTTACCAAGCTGGAAGCAGTCCTCCCGGCCGCCAGCGCACTCGCCAAGAAGCATGTGAGTTACGGCGTAAAGCCGGAGCACTACGCGCCGGTCGGTCTCGCGCTGTTCTGGACGCTGGAACGCGGACTCGGGACGGAGTGGACGCCCGACCTCGCCGCGGCCTGGACTGCGGCCTACACGGTCCTGTCGGACTTCATGATCAAGGAAGCCTATGGACGCCGCGAGGCCGCTAAATAATCCGATCCGACAGGTCGGAAGGCTACACGCGGCCGGGAATGACGCAGTGAGTCCGTCAGATCGGTCCCATTTCGGCAAACTTGCTCAGTCGTAAAACTCGGGAGCGATCTTCCGCTTGATCCCGGACGTGTAATCGTGCTGGATCCACAGCTGCGCGTGGTTCTGTTTCACGAATTCCTCGATCTTCTCGCGGCTCTTCGCGGTCTGCTCCTTGCTGGTGTCGAAAGACGGAATTTTCTTGTACGTGATTTCTTCCGGATAGTGATAGAGATCGCCCGTCAAAAGGACGTTCCCGGTGTTGGCGAGCTTGAGAAACAAGGACTGGTGCCCGGGCGTGTGACCCGGCGTAGATTTGATGACCACGGTGCCATCGCCGAACACATCATGATCTTCGCCGTTCAGCAGAACCGTTTTGCTGTTGGCGAGGCCCTCGAAGAATTTCGGGTCCGGCACGCGGCTCGGTTGTCCGGCCGGCCGCGGGGCGAGGATCGGGTCCCGGTCGCCCTTCTGCACGATCCAGGTCGAATTGGCGAACAGGCTGGCGTTGGCGACGTGATCGCCATGGTAGTGGGAGAGCGCCAAGTAAGTGACGTCGGCCGGGGTGTAGCCGATCGCGGCGAGTTGCGGGAGCAGCGGGCGATCGACCGTGAAGGCATTCAACTTCTGAGGCGAGACGCCATCCTTGAAGGCGCTGTCGGGAATCTCGCCGGTGTCCCAAATCATGGATCCGCGCGGGTGAACGATCAGGAAGCAGGGCGTGATCATCTCCGTGTTGGCCATTTCGCTCGGCTTAAGGCCGAACTGCTCGACGCTGGCAGGGGTGATTTTGCCGCAATCGAGAACATAGAGACGCAGCGATTGCGGAGGCTGCGGCTTCTGCAACTGTTGGGCGTCGGCCGGCGGGAAACCGAAGGCCACGCACACAGCCGCCGCCAGGATGGCGGGCACGATACGCATCGACATGGAATCCTCCCGAATATTCATGAGCTGTTTTGCTTCTTTGCGGGCGCGAGCAGGTCATGGACATGACCCGCTCGTGAAGGCCGGTCCCTTTAGATCAGCGGGCCGCTGTCATGGGTAAGTGCGCCTTCAAGAATTTGCGCACCCTGTCGATTGTCCGCGCCTTCAGTTCAGGCGGGTCCTTCCAGGGATAGACTGTGATCTCGGCATTCGGCGCCAGCGATGCGACATCGATGGCAGCCTGGTAGGCGTGTGCCGGGGTATCGTCCGGCAGGACCAGCATCGGCGTCTGGCAATTGCGCGCGAACTCTCGCGACACGCTGTAGACGAAGTCGGGCCGAACCTCGTAAAGGTTATGCAGGTACTTCTCGATGGTTTCCATCGAAACCTCCGGCCGTCTCTCCCGAAACTCTTTGGCCCAGACATCGCGACTTGTTTTGTACATCACGCCCGGGTTCTCCGGTCGGTGCCCGATGGGTTGGCTCAGCACCCCTGCGACGATGCGTTCCGGGGCCCGCTCCATCAGCTTGAGGGCAAACGAGCCGCCGATACAGTTGCCGAAGAAGAAGAACTGGCGGATGCCGAGGTGGTCCATCAGACCCAATTGATCGTCGGCGAAAGCGTCCCAAGGGTCGTCGACCGGGATCGGACCCGTGGATTCGCCACCTGAAGCGTTGCGCTGGTCCATCGTGATGCAGCGGAAGTCGTTCTTGAACTCCCCCATCGCATTGATGACCGCCGTTTGCCAATTGCTGATGCGCGAATTCAAGCCGCCGCCCGGAGTAACCAGCAGTGGAAAGCCGGAACCGCCCTCTTGGTAACGAATGCGGACGTTGCCTTTTTCGTAGAACTTGAAAGCTCCACCTTGGTCGACTTGCTGAGCAAACACTTGAGGTGCCGCGGCGGTCGCCGCAGCTGCAGCCCCCGTCGCAATGATATTACGTCTGATCGGATCCATAAGCCGCGTCCTCCCTGATTATTGTCCCGCTCTTGTTCGAGCGTATTGCGCGGATGACAGACTGCTCATACGCGGCTGTGCAGTCAAGTTGACGACCCGCCCCGTAAAGGCCGTCAAGGCATGGCCGCAGGCCGCGGCGCATCGGCATTCGAGATGCGGGATGTGTCGCGGCGCAAGATCACGCCGGAGCGGGACTGCTGCAACCCGACGGCTCGGATTATACGAAAAGGCATTAAGTGCTATCGTCAACAACCGACGCGAAGGGATCACATGATGCGCAGTGGATCGCTCGCCTTGCTGATTGCTCTTGGCAGCCTCGTCGCCGCTCCTGACGCCGAAGCCGAGACGGGAATTTCGTGGTCGGGTTACGCCATCAAAAGTGCAGACCTTGGAAGCCCCACGCCGCCGACAGCCTTCACCGCCGTGAGCGCAATGTGGACGCAGCCGGCCGTAACCTGTCCATTGGACAACGCCAAGGTGTCGTTCTGGGTTGGCATCGATGGCGACGGAACCCGGACGGTAGAACAAGCAGGGACGCTTGTGACTTGCAGCGCCACGAACCAGCCGCCCGTCTACCAGGCGTTTTGGGAGATGTACGACGCGAATGGCGGAAGCCACGGTGCTGAACCGTTTAACGTGTCTCCGGGCGACGTCATTCAAGCGTCGGCGAGCTACGTCGGCGGCGTCTCCTATTTGCTCGAAGTGAAGGATTTGACCAGCGGCGCAAGCTTCTCGACGACGCAGTCTTGCAACGCCAACATCGTCTGCAAGCGCGGTACTGCCGAATGGATTGTCGAACGGCCCGGAAGCGGCTCGTTTCCCCTCGCCGATTACGGGACGGTAGAGTTCGTCAACGCTCTGGAGACACACTCCGGTCCGACTCCGGCGCGCGTTGAAATCAACATGGTCGATGTGAGCACCACCCTATCGGCCTGCGGCCTCATTGCGTCGGGCCGACCGCTCCCCGACTTCAGCACGCCATTTTGGAATTTCACCAATGGCTTTGCCTGTCATTGGCTTGCCGCGAACTAGTCGCACAGGCTGACGACCCAATAGCCGACGTTCGGGCCGCGGACGGTGTGCACGCGTTGCCGCCCAACCGAAGGTGCGGCGGTCGATCCACGGAGTGACGCCGATCTCGCAGCCATTTATGTATATTTAATGCGATCCTGCGTTTTGTTGGCTATTCGACGCCAATGCGAATTCGATGCCGTCACCTTGAATTGTAACATTATATCACATTGATATATAACGATTATTGTCTGATCATGGCTTTGATCCGTAACGAAGATTGATGCATCTTCTCAATGGAAGCGCATTAAATTTATTGCGTATGACATTAATTCTGCATAAACATTCTATCGCAGATTTATTTCCCTGCCCACCAAGAACCACCAAGGAGAGGCACCATGCGTCAGTTCACAATCGCAGCAGCAACCGTCGCAATCGCGGCTCTGATTTCAGCGGCCCCGGCTTCGGCCGAGCGGATCCAGGGGGGGCCGATCAAGCAGAACGGCAAGTGCTGGAAGGACCACGTGACTCATTCGGATGCCATGTGGGGCGTTTGGGTAGATTGCCCGCAGCCGGCCGCCGCCCCCGCGACCCATCGGCTGACTCGCCGTCGGGTCTGAGCGGCTTTTCGGAGCAAGACCTCGCTTCAGGCCCCGTAGGTCTCTATGGGGCCTTTTTCATACCTGGAAAGAGCCGCAGCCCCGCGTCCCACGGCGCGTCGGGCTCCGGTTGGCAGAACCTGACGCCCGAACGCTGTGAGGAATTCCTGGCTTACCATTGACCCGCGAGGAGGCCCCCGCCATGCCGTTGCCGGTCCGAACAGCACTCGCAGACATCGACGCGATCTGCAGATATTTGATCACGAAGCCTGCCGGCATCAGCCCGGCAGAGGCGATCAACGAGAAGGTGCTCGATCGGCGCAAATTGTCCGCCCTGAAGTTCTGGGGGCTGATCGAGGACGCCGGTGCGAACCTGAGACTATCCGCGCGCGGACGGCTCATTGCGCGTGACAACGGGGCCCACAGGGCCAGGGCGCTGCAAGAGGTGGTGGCCGCGATACCCCCTTACGGTTCCATTATCGCCCGGGCCGTTGACCGAAACGAGATGATTGTTCTGTCGACAGAAGTCGCCGCCTACTGGCACCGGCACTTCAGCCCAGACGTGCACTTCGGTATTCTCAATCATCAGACCGTGTGCTTTCTCAGAGTTGCGGAAGGCGCCGGCCTCGGACGGCTGGTCGTCGGTCGGAAGGGTCAGCAGACCCGGTTCGAGCTGGCCGAATACAGCGCCCGTGCATTCGTCCGCAGCGCAAACCTCACGGCCTCGCAAATCGGCGGCGAAAGCAAGTCCGATATTTCGAGCGGTGAGAAAGCCCCGGCGAGGGATGACAGTGGCGGTAAGCCCGACAGAGCGCCGAGGCGAGGCAACCGCGTCTTCATCACCCACCGAAGCAACAAGAAAATCCTGGAACAGGTCAAGGAACTGGTGGCCTTTGGGAAGTTTGAGCCGGTTGTCGCCCGGGACCGCGAGACCGCGGGAGGGCCGTTCCTCCATATCCTGATGGACGAAATGCGCAGATGCGACACCGCGATCATTCACCTCGGTATCGACGCATTGCGGCTCGATGCCGACGGGAAACGCCGGATCAGCGATGACGTGCTGATCGAGATCGGAGCCGCGATCGCTTTGTATGGACGCAACTTTGTTCTGCTGGTGGAAGAGGGCGTCGAGTTGCCGTCGAACTTGCCGGGGCTCTGTGAATGCCGCTACTGCGGCGACGAATTGAATATGCCGACGACGATGAAGCTGCTTAGGGCCTTCGGCGATTTCATACAATCTCAGCCCATGAAGCCGCTGGCGCTTACCGTTGGGGCCGATCACGTGGTACCGCACCTGCTTCAATACGAGCGGACGGGGCCCCTGGGTTCAACGGTGTGCTGACGGCGGGGCAGGGAAGGCTTTATGAGCGGCATCGGACACCGTGGCCACCAACTGGCGGCACTCTTCGGTGCGCTTGCGTCGGCGTCGTTCAGTTCACGTTCTGGTCGCGCACGTTGCCCAGCGTCATGGGTTGAATTGGTTCGTCGACACCCGCTCCACCTTTTTTGACCGGCGGCTGATGGTGTTCGACGTTGCGTCGGCGCCGCCGCGACAACATAGCCATGGGTCGCGGCCGGGCGCGGTGGCACGACTTCATCGCCGCAGCAGGGCTGTCCTTCGCAACACCGTCCTTCGCAACACCGTCCTTCGCAACACCGTCCTTCGCAACACCGTCCTTCGCAACACCGTCCTTCGCAACACCGTCCTTCGCAACACCGTCCTTCGCAACACCGTCCTTCGCAACACCGTTAGCCGCGCCGATCCCAATGGGATATAACGCACCCGAAGTGGTTGCATGAAGTCGCAAGCGGACTCGGAGGGCTCCTATGGCGCGTCACGTCGGTCGTAGAATGGCTTTCACTGCGGCTCAATTGGCCATTTCAGTCATCGTACTCGCCTCCGCCGCGCAAGCGGCTTCGCCTGTGACCGTGCCCGATACCCGCGTGTTTCCCGAAAGTATTACGGCGACTTCGGACGGGACGCTGCTGATCGCGGGATCCGAGAAGGGCATCGTCTATAAAGCAGCGCCCGGCGCGACGCTCGCCCAGCCTTGGATTTCCAGGGAACAGGCTGGTTTCGAAGGCTTTCTTCTCGGGATTTACGCCGACGAGCCGCACGGCGTCTTTTATGTGTGCAGCGATGTCGTTGGCCCTCCACGCCAAGCGGCATTCACGGCTTTCGACCTCGAGACGGGGGCGAAGAAGGCCGCCTATCGGTTTCCGGGCGGAGGACTTTGCAATGATTTCGTCACCGCCGCCGACGGCACGCTCTATGCCACGGATACCGAACTGGGGCGCATCATCCGGCTGAAGCCGGGGGCGACCGAGCCGGATGTCTGGACCAACGATCCCGATCTGGCGGGCATCGACGGCATCGCCTTCGCAGGCGGCAAGCTCTACTTCAACAACGTGCGCAAGAACCTTTTGCAGCGTATCGACATCAAGCCGGACGGCAGCTCCGGCGCGGTAACCACGCTGCAGCTTTCCGCCCCGCTATCGGGCCCGGACGGAATGCGTGTCGGGCCCGGAGACGTTTTGCTGATCGCTGAGAACAAGGCCGGCAATCTCACCCAGGCAAAGGTCGAAGGCGACAAGGCGACGCTGACCCCGCTCAAGGGCGGCTTCGGGCAGCTCACGGCGGTCGGCGTGGTCGGCAATATCGCGTGGGTTGCGGAATCCCGATTTGCGCTGCGCAACGATCCGAACAACAAGGACCCGGGCCCGTGGGTGATTACGCCGGTGACGCTGCCTTGAGCGTCAACCCGCGCGAGCGTTGGGCCGATCCCGACGGCGTGCCAAATGCCGATTGGAGCGCTGTCGCTCCAATCGGCATCGGATGGCGCTCAAAGAGCTCCGATTAATTTTCCTCGGTGTACCGATCAAAGGACGACGCAGCGCCGGAACCGCGGGTGCCAGCGGAATCCCACCCCGCACACGACGGGCGGCGCCACGACCACCGGCGGCGCTACGACCACCGGGGGCGCCACCACGACGGCCGCGCCCGGCACGACGATGGCGCCCCCATTCGGCCGGCAGACCCCAAACGGATCGCGGTGAAAACCGATCCCGCATCCTTGCGCCACGAGTGTCACGTCCGGCGCCCCGAGCCGCGATTCGAGGGGCGAGATCGGGAACGCCTGGGCGCAAAACGACGCCAAGGATGATCCCAGCACGGCGCAGGCAACAGAAAAATAGAGCGTCCTAGACATCGGCTTGTTTCCTCTCTCTTGACCGAAATTCGCCCCCGGACTTTCAAGCGATGTAACGAATAGCAGACGGTGCGAAGGCCTGGGAAGCTACTGTCCGGGCCGCTGCTCTCGTCGCGATTCGGTGCATGACGATTACGACTTTAAGGTGTCGCTGTCGTCGGGCGAACGGCCAGCGAAAAGCCATAACGCAATCCGGAATTTTCAGCGGGCGACGCAGCGAACGGGCGCAGGGCGCCGGTGCGGCATGCCGATTGGAGCGGCCTATCGGCGGGCGGCCTGGGGACCAAATCCCACCGATTTGGTACGATTTATGCCTCCAATCGGTGCGCCGCCGGGTCGCCTCCCTACAGGATCAGGGGCGGGAGACGATGAAGTCACGTGACGTTTCGGAACGGGCCCTCAAACGGTCCTTCCCCGCGGTATTTCTTCTTGGGGCTTTTCCAGGCGGTACCCGACTCCTACGCATGACCCGATGGCCAAACAGGCGCAGCGCGAAGAGATCGGGCGCGTGAAACCGAACCGGAGGGGATCATGGCCAAAGAACTGTGGATTCGCGTCCACGACGACGGACGCGAGGAGTGTTTCGATCATAATCCTGCGCCGATCCCGGCGCGGCGCATCATCGTCGCCGATGGCATCGAAGAGACGTGGACCTCCGACCGCGGCGTGCGCCCGGACTGGCAGGAGCCGGTTCCGCCGCCCGGCAAGGGCTGGAAGGCGGCCGGCGGCAATAGCGGTCACACGTTGTGGCGCCGCGTCACCGACGGTGTTGACGAGATGTGGACCTCCGACCGGGAGGTGCGCCCCGGATGGCAGGAGCCGGTTCCACCGCCGGGCGAGGGCTGGAAGGCGGCCGGCGGCAACAGCGGTCACACGTTGTGGCGCCGCAAGCGCCTGGAGCCGTGAGCCGCGCTTATCATCCGGCACAATCACGCCGCGCCCGCGACGCCGGCCGCGCCGCGCTCGAAGTATCGGTTGATGCAGGGCGAGGAATTTACCTCGTGCGCCGGGCCGGCCGAGCGGGGCCGATGACCTCGCCGCCAGCGCCCGCGGGCGGTCCCTTTGTTTCGGCATTCACTGCGCCAGGCCGGAACGCCCCGCTTGGCGCGACCGGCGATCATCGCTAACGTCGCGGCAGCGGCGCACGACCGCAAAGCGCTGCGCCGAACCATCGCCGGGAGGACCGCCATGCACGACCTGAACCGCGTCGCCGCCATCGCTGCGGCGGCGTTGCTGACTATGGCGGCAGCCCACGCGCAGGACATGTCGAAATATCCGGACTGGTCGGGACAATGGCGCCGGCCCGCCAATGTGGCGCCTTCCTGGGATCCGACCAAGCCGCCGGGCCTCGGCCAGCAGGCGCCGCTGACGCCGGAATACCAGGCCATCTTCGAAGCGACCCTGAAGGACCGCGCCGTCGGCGGGCTCACCGGCGACCCGACCAGCCTGTGCCTGCCGCACGGCCTGCCGCGGATGATGGTCGCGATCTTTCCCGTCGAGTTCGTGGTCACGCCGAAGGTCACCTACTACATGACCGACTACACGACGTCGCGCCGCATCTTCACCGACGGCCGCGACTGGCCCAAGGACCTGCTGCCCAGCTTCAACGGCTATTCCATCGGCAAATGGGTCGACACCGACGGCGACGGCCGCTACGACGTGCTCGAAGTCGAGTCCCGCGGCTTCAAGAGCCCGCGCACCTTCGAAGGCAGCGGCCTGCCGCTGCACCGCGACGGCGAGAGCGTCATCACGGAGCGCATCTTTCTCGACAAGGCCGACAAGAACCTGCTGCACGACGAGGTCACCGTCATCGACCACGCCTTGACGCGGCCGTGGACCGTGACCAGGCACTACCAGCGCGACCCCGACGGGGTGTGGGATTTCGTCGACTGCGCGGAGAACAACCCGCATGTGGTCATCGGCGGCCAGACCTACATGATGAGCGCCGACGGCTACCTGATGCCGACCAAGACCGGCCAGGCGCCGCCGGACCTGCGCTATTTCAACCAAGCCAAGAGCCAAGCCAAGAAGTGACGAGCACAGAAGCGGCAAACGCAGTCATTCCGGGGGGCGCGTCCTCTGCGGCGGTGAACCCGGAATCCAGACAACCTCGCCGGCCGCACCACAGCCTGGAATCCGGGTTCGCGCGAGGCGCGCCCCGGAACGACGAGTTGAACGCTAGAGTCCCTCGAACAGCGGCGTCGAGAGGTAGCGTTCGGCGAAATCGGGCACCACCGCGACGATCATCTTACCGTCCATCTCCGGCCGCGCGCCGAGGCGCAGCGCGGCAGCGACCGCAGCGCCGGACGAGATGCCGCAGGGAATGCCCTCGTAGCGGGCGAGCGCCCGGGCGGTGTCGAAAGCGGCTTGGTTGCTGACCGTCAGCACTTCGTCGATCACGGAACGGTCGAGGATTTCCGGCACGAAATTGGCGCCGATGCCCTGGATCTTGTGCGGGCCGGCGCGCCCCTGGGAGAGTAGCGGGCTGTCCTCCGGCTCGACGGCGATGATCTTGACCGCAGGCTTGAGCTTCTTGAGCACCTGGCCGACCCCGGTAATGGTGCCGCCAGTGCCGATGCCAGAGACGAAGGCGTCGACGCCGCCATCGGTGTCGTTCCAGATTTCCTCCGCGGTGGTGCGGCGGTGGATTTCAGGATTGGCCGGGTTCTTGAACTGCTGCGGGATGACGGCATTCTTGATCTCGCGCGCCAGTTCCTCGGCGCGGCTGACCGCGCCGTTCATCCCCAGGGCGGCCGGCGTGAGGACCAGCTCGGCGCCGAGCAGGGCCAGCATCTTGCGGCGCTCCACCGACATGGAGTCCGGCATCGTCAGGATGAGCCGGTAGCCGCGCGCGGCGGCGACGAAGGCGAGCGCGATGCCGGTGTTGCCGGAGGTCGGCTCGATCAGGACGGTATCGGGGCCGACCCGACCGTCGGCCTCCATGGCCTCGATCATCGAGACGCCGATGCGGTCCTTGACGCTCGATATCGGATTGAAGAATTCGAGCTTGGCCAGGATCTGCGCCTTGATCCCCTGCATCTGCGGCAGGCGGACGAGGCGCACCAGCGGCGTATCGCCGGTGGTTTCGGTGATGGAGCCGTAGATGTGCCCGCGGCCGGGACGGGAGGATGCTGACGGGGTTGCCATGGCGGCTCCTTGCGGGGAAGGGAGATAGGGGAACCCGGATGCTGGCTACCAAGTGCTGCGTTACCGGGTCAGCATGGCTTTCACCAGCCCCGACGCCTTGGCGAAATCCATCTTGCCAGCGAATTTTCCCTTCAGCGCTCCGATGACCTTGCCCATGTCCTTCATGCCGGCCGCGCCGGTGTCGCTGATGGCGTCGGAGATCGCCGCCTTGACCTCGTCCTCGGACATTTGTTTGGGCAGATAGGCCGAGATGATCGAGATCTCGTCGCGCTCCTGCTGGGCGAGCTCGGCACGGCCGCCCTTGTCGTAGAGCTCGACCGATTCATGGCGCTGTTTGATCATCTTCTGGAGTAGGCCGAGCATGTCGTCGTCGCCGAGCGGCGCCTTGCCCTGCCCGCGTGCATCGATATCGGCGTTCTTTAGGGCGGCGTTGACGAGCCGCAGCGTCGAAACCCGCCGCGCGTCCCCCGCCTTCATGGCCTCCTTGAGGGCGGAATTGATGTCGTCGCGAAGCATGGGTTCCTCGAAGGCGCGCTTCTCGCGCCTGCTTTGACGGGTGCGCGGGCGATGGCTATGTAGTCCCCCCATGACCCCTAAACAAGACGATTCCGCCTGGTCGGAGCCTCCGGTTACCGCCCTCCTGGTGCTCGCCGACGGCACCGTGCTCGAAGGTTTCGGCTTCGGCGCCACCGGCCAAGCCGTTGGCGAGGTCTGCTTCAATACCGCCATGACCGGCTATCAGGAAATCCTCACCGACCCCTCCTATGCCGGACAGATCATCACCTTCACGTTTCCCCATATCGGCAATGTCGGCGCCAATGACGAGGACATCGAAACCGTGAACCTCGCGGCGACGCCGGGGGCGCGCGGCGTCATCCTGCATTCGGCCATCACCAATCCCTCGAATTATCGCTCCAGCCGCCATCTCGATCATTGGCTCGAGGCGCGCGGCATCATCGGCCTCGCCGGAATCGACACCCGCGCCCTGACCAGCCTGATCCGCACCAAGGGCATGCCCAACGCGGTGATCGTGCATGCCGGCGACGGCAAATTCGATGTCGGTGCGCTGCGCCGGGAGGCGCGGGAATGGCCGGGCCTCGTCGGCATGGACCTGGTGCCGATGGTCACCGCCGGCCAGCGCTTCGATTGGAACGAGACGCCGTGGCGGTGGAATACCGGCCATGGCCGGCAGGAGGGGGCAAAATTCAACGTGGTCGCCATCGACTACGGCATCAAGCGCAACATCCTGCGGCTGCTCGCCGGCGCCGGCTGCGCGGTCACGGTGGTGCCGGCCACGACCTCGGCGCAGGACATCATGGACCTCGAGCCGGACGGCATATTCCTCTCCAACGGCCCCGGCGATCCCGCCGCCACCGGCGCTTACGCAGTGCCGGTGATCCGCACCCTGATCGAGGCCGGCCTGCCCACCTTCGGCATCTGCCTCGGCCACCAGATGCTCGGCATAGCGCTGGGGGGCACCACCGCGAAAATGCATCAGGGCCACCATGGCGCCAACCACCCGGTGAAGGACCTCACCACCGGCAAGGTCGAGATCACCTCCATGAACCACGGCTTCGCGGTCGACCGGGCGACGCTGCCGGGACATGTGGAGGAGACCCACGTCTCGCTGTTCGACGGCTCGAACTGCGGCATCGCCCTCAAGGACCGGCCGGTGTTCTCGGTGCAGTACCACCCGGAAGCTTCCCCCGGCCCCCGCGACAGTCATTATCTGTTCGACCGCTTCGTCGCCCTGATGCGCGACAAACGGCGGGCGTGATAGAAGACCGCGGCGCCGCACAGTGGTCTGACCCCAACATTTGGTTCCCAAATGTTGGGACAAGTCAGCCCACAACTCTTTGAAGTGGTGGGGCGACTTATCCAAACAGATGGGAACCATCTGTTTGGGTCGCACCACAAGGTCTGTCGCCCGCCATGGACGTCCTGCAATATCTGAAGCCGGAAAACGGACCGGTGGGCAAAGTGCTGAAAGCCTGGCTCGACAGCGAGCCGAGCGGGCGGGCGACGCGGCTGCTGGTGTTCGTGTTCGTCGCGGCCTTGACGAGCTTTCAGCTGATATCCAACGCCTCGGTCGGGCCGCCTTCGGAGCTCCTGGATACCTACTCCAGGGCCCTGCACCCGGCGCCCGGCTATTTCGGAGCAGCACCGTTGGCGCCGCTCATCGCGGCGGTCTGGTTCCTGCTGGCGCCGGCGGTCGACTGGGCGATCTATCTGCTGGCGGCCGTCAATGCGGGGTTCGCCCTGTTCGCGGTCGATCTCGTGGCGCGGCGCGAGGTCGGCGGCGACAAGCGGATACTGGTGCTGCTGTTCCTGCTGCTGACGCCGTTCTACTGCTTCTACAGTCAATATTTCGATTCCGATCGCACGCTGCTGTGGGCATGGCCGGTCGCGACCCTGGGTTTCCTGCGCGCGTTCGAGACGAAGGGGCCGGCACGGTCGGACATCGCATGGTCCGCATTCGCCGGCGCCGCTGCCGGCCTCGCCCTCCTCGGCGGATACCAGTCAATCTTCCTGCTCGCCGGGTTTGCGGCGGGGGTGCTGGTGCATCCGGGAAGGTGGATCTACCTGCGTTCGCACTCGCCGTGGATCTCGGCGGCCGCAGGCGCGCTCGTCGTCGCACCGCACGTCTACTGGCTCTATCGGAACGGCTTTGCGCCGCTCGCGGGCGTGGTCGCGCAACATACCGGCGCGCCGTTGGCGCAGGTGCTGAGCGCCGCCGCAACCTATGCCGGCGTCGGACTGGCGGGCATCGCCGTGCCGGTCGCCCTCTATTGGCTGGCGGTGCGGCCGGATCGCGCGACGCTGCGCGAAGCGGTGTGGCCGCCCGATCCCGACGGCCGCCTGCTGGTGGTCGTCTTCGCCGTGCCGCTGGTGCTGCGGACACTGCTGGCGCTCCTCGCGGGCACGGTGCTGACGGCGGACGCAACGGCGCCGGCGTGGTTTCTGCTGCCGATCCTGCTGTTGCGGCCGGCGGCGGCGCAACCCGCCCGCACCGCCACGATCCGCATCGCCGCGCTCGTCATCGTGCTGGCGATAGCGGCGCTCGTCGCGGCGCCGTGGCTCGCCTCGCGCTATCACAAGGAAGGCACCGCGGAGGGCCGTGAATACTACCGGCAGGTGAGCTTCGAGCTCACCCGCGCCTGGCACACCTCGCTGGGCCGGCTGCTCCGGATCGTCATGGGCGACCCGCACCTCACGGCGGCGATCACGTTCTACAGCCCCGATCACCCCGATCCCGTGCCGGACTTTGCGCTCAAGCAGGCCCCTTCGGTCACCGAAGACCGTCTCGACATCGACGGCTTCGCGGCGGTGTGCCGGGCCGAGGACACCGCCTGCGTCGACGAGGCGCGGCGTCGCGCCGCCGGCGAGACCGGCACGCAGTTCATCAATTTCCAGACCAGGAACCTTTATAAGGGCACTCCGGGCAAGCCCGGGCGGTTCTTCTTCATCCTGGTTCCGCCCCAGCCGGCGGTGCGAGTCCCGAAATGACGCCGAAGCTGAAAGACTGGGTCGCTTATTACGATTCGCCACATTCGATCTACGTGAATGCGCTCCACCGCGACGTGCATTACGCTACCATCGCTGACGAAATCGCCCGCTATGTCCCCTCCCCGTCCGCCGCCGTGCTCGACTATGGCTGCGGCGAAGCGCTGCACGCCGACCGCATCGCCGCGGCGGCGGGGCGGTTGACGCTTGTGGATGCCGCCCCCAGTGTCCGCGCCCGCCTGGTGGAGCGCTTCGGGAACGATCTGAAAATCACGGTGGTCTCCGCCGAACGCGCCGCCGCCATGCCGGAGCGCTCGTTCGATCTCGTGGTGCTGCATTCGGTCTCGCAATACCTCTCCGGCGAGGAATTCGACCGCATCGCGGCGCTGTTCCGCCGCCTGCTCAAGCCCGACGGGCTGTTCCTCCTCGGCGACGTGGTGCCCCACGAGGTGCCCGCGGTTTCCGACGCCTGGGCGCTGCTGCGATTTGCCTACGCCAACGGCTTTCTGCTCGCCGCGCTTGCCGGTCTGGTCCGGACCTTCTTCTCCGATTATTGGCGACTGCGGTCCGAGTTCGGCCTGACGCGCTACAGCGAGGCCGAGATGACCGCGCGGCTCGCCAGGCTCGGCTTCACCGTCACCCGCGCGCCCCGCAACATCGGCCATATCGGCTCGCGCATGACCTTCCTGGCGCGGCCGGCGGCGGGAAGCACGCAGTCGCAAGGCTTCACCGATGCGTAGGGCGGCCTCGCTTCAGAGACTAGCCCGCCGTCTCGAGGAGACCGGGAGACTCAACGAAGGCCCCAGCCTAGGGCATCTGCTGGGACGCTGGGGCTGGGGCCGACGCAGGGCCGCACGTCGTTCAGCAGGAGCAAACGAGCCGACCCGGCGCGCTATTCTATCAAGAAATTGCGAAGCGGTGGCCGAATTTCCGAACGGCACGGGCTACCCCAGGGCAGGCGCGTATAGATCCCAGCCGAAGAGAGGCCTCCCGGCCGGGGCCGGACGGATGTGAGATCGGCTGCCCAAGCGCCATCTCATCCGCCCATTTGCGGTATTCCACGGGAAGGTCTTTTGACATTTTCGTCTCGTGGCGCCTCGCGACTTCGGAGGCCAGGCGAAACGCCCATAGCTCGAACTTCGGAGGCCATATTTGCCGGTGTCGCCGATCCGTCAGGCATGCCGGATTTTGCAGATTCTCCCCTAGGGAATCGTCACTGCATGCGAGGCTTCCAGAGTCTCGTTTGGTCGGGCTTTTCGTTGTAGTAGGTTCCCGACTCGAAGCCCTTCTCGATCCTCGCTTGGGAGACGACTTCTCCGTCCGTGGCGCCGCAGGTGGGGCACCGTGTTTCCTGGACGCCCGAAAGGCGCACAATACTTCTGCAGTGAGAGCAGGAATACCAATCTGCCATCGCGTTCACCCGGCGGCGGGTCGCTCCGGCATTCGACGGAAGTCTGCTGATACCCCTTCAGCGCAGGGACAACGCCGAAGGCCCGAGCCGTTTGGTTCTGGGGGCCGGGGCCAACGCAGGGTCAGTCAGGTTCGCGCGCTGGGATGATTCTGACCCGGCGGCCCCACTTTGGTCCGCAAGGCGACACCGGACGCGATCGAACTTCTCGTCTTTGCCTGCCCGCAAATGATATCAAGTTCCTCCCTTATGGGGGCGTAGTTCAGCCAAGCACGGGCGAGATCAAACCCCTCTACGTATCGCAATTCAAATTCGATCCCGAGCCATCCGGTAAACCGGCCGGACTCCGCCAATTCTTTCGCGCGGCGCAGAACATATTCTTCGTGATCACGCTTTTTGAGCCTCGCGAGCATGTCGCTGTACTCCCCAGCCAGCCCGGCCGTCCGCATCGATGAAGATGACGCCGGCCGCATCGAATACGCCCAGAACCTCGATGGTGCCCACCTTCAGGCCTCCCCGCGCTCGAACCACATGACGATATCCTCAGCCGAACGCGCGAGGTCATGGACGCCCCGTCTTCGCCATCCACACAGCACCCCATGACACGAAATTAACCGAAGACCATCGGGATTAATATCTCCCCAAGTGATGCTTTATTAGGCATGGCGTGGAAAAATTTCCAATGTGGCTTTCTTGTACCAGCTGATGGGAGAAGAATCCGCGGTCGTCACCGCCCGGCCCGGCCTCTGTGGCTCGAGGCGGAGCCAGAGAGCTGGTACCGCTCAGGCTCGCCGGCCTCTCGGGCAGCCATCCGCTCCAATTGTTCCGCCATCGAGCGCCACTGCTGGGCCATCTCGTGACGTTGAATCCTCACTTCGTAGAAATTCGCGCTGCTGGCACGCTTGTCACATTCGAGCGCCTTGGCGCGACAATCTCGCGCGGTGAATCGCATGGCCGATCGTCCTCCCTGCTTTTGCGCGGGAGCCTATCGCCAATCGCGAGAGGAATCGAGTCGCTGTCCAGCGGGTGAGGCGTCACGCCGCTAGGTTGATGACCACGCCGACGCGGCAGGGTGTCCGACTGCGGCCGGCATCACCCCTGGTCAGACATTTTGTTCCCGGTCGAGGGCTTCCAAAAACTCACGAAGCGCAACCCTTCCGGCCACCTCGGTCGTCCTCGCAGACTTATAGGAACCATCCCGCAGTCGAACTGGCAGCGGCTCGCCATCGCGATAGAGTTCCCATTCCCACGAAAACGGACCGAGCTGGGTCACGACCACATGGTATCTATTCGCAGGCACGTCTGCGGCGGCTCCGGGCATCATTCGGCCGCCGACTTCGAAGGCGGCTGCAGCCTCCTCGTCCTTGGCGATCGGAGTCATTTGGCAAACGCCGTGATCAGCGTCGGATCATCGCCCCCGCCGCTCTGGTTTGCGTGGCTGGAAACCGCCCGCATCCGCAGGTAATCTTCGTCGGCAGGCTTGAGCACCTCGGCTCCGGCTGCGCCGCTGAGCCAGGGCTCGAAATCCTTCTTTTGGAGCAATGCCGGCATCCGATTGCGAACGGTGCGCGTGAACTCGTTGGCGGACGTAATGATCATGCTGCACGACCGCACGATGTCGCCGGTTGTTACGTTGTTCCATTCGTCCCACACGCCGGCAATGCTCAACAGGCCACCGTCGGCAGCACTGAAATAATAGGGTTGCTTGCAGTCGGGCAGCGTTTTCCATTCCGTGTACCCGGACGTCGGGATGATGCACCGGTTGCGTTTGAACCCCGATAGGAAAATCGGTTCGGTGAGCCTCCGCGCGTGAACATTGAACGTCGGAGGAACCTCCTCGGCGGTCTTTGTCCACCACGCCGGAATGAGTCCCCAGCGCATAGCGAGGAGCGTGTTGCCGACGGCTATCGGCGCCGCCACGGTGTGAACGGTTGAAGTCGGTTCAATGTTATCCCGGGGCTCGATGTTACGAGCGCGCCCCACGAGCCCATAGAGTTCGTGGATTTCATGCCATGTGAAATGCTGGGTGAAGCGTTCGCTCATAGGCACCATCGGAAGAGGTAGTGATCGACGCTGCGGTGCGGATCGCACGAGTGTGAGCCTCACTGGGCCGCCCACGTGCGAGAACGGTTCTCCGCTTCCGAGATGACTAATACATTCGGCAATGCAGGCTATTTCCATCAAGATTAATTTAAGACCAAATGATTACTTTATAGGCAATAAAAGGGAAAAATCATAAAATGTTGCATTTTTATCGCAGACTGGTGTGCGAGCTTCAGAAGGTCACATCCTGCGCAGGTGTGATCATGATGCAACACCAAAAATAAATTCTAAATTTGCATAAGAAGGCACCAATTGAAGGCTTTTTAATCTTAAAATATTGCGCTATTTCGCATCATGGCTACATTTGTCCCGGCACAGTGTTGGATGGCCCGGACGGCACTTGGATGGTGCCTGCGCGACCTCGCCCGCGCGGCCGCTGTGTCGGCGCCAACGGTGAGACGGTTCGAGCGCGGGGAGGCGCTGAAGGTGGTCACCGTCGAGACGATTCAGCGCGCGTTAGAAAACGCCGGCATCATTTTCATCGACGCAAACGACGGCGGGCCGGGAGTCAGGTTGGCAAGCTGCGACGAGACGCAGCGAAGCGGAAGCATCAGGCGATGGCCGTCTCGCCATAATGGACGACGGAAGCCGGTCGCGCGCCCGAGCGGAAATGTGACGGAATCGAAGGCGCCGGGGACTACAGGCGACGAGGTCAGCGAACTCAGGCTGCGAGTAGATGAATTGCGGAAACGATTGGAACGTTTGTCCGATTAGCATGACTAGGCGCGAAAACAAGCCGCTTACCCGGCAGACGCCCGATGATGGAACAGTTTCTCCAGTTTCTGGTTGGGCACTTCACCTTTTTTGGTTTTGAATTTCAGTACTGGATGCCCCTGATGCTTGGGGCGGTTGTAATTTACGTTCTCTTCCTTTGGAATACCGGCCAAAGATGACGTAGGCGACAGGCCGGGCAGCGGCAGCAAGGGATCGGTCGTGGCGGGTGTCGCCTCATGAAAATGGCGCGGAGCTGCGGTATCGTCCCTGTAACGTTGTTGGGGCAGAAGCATGCGAAAACTCATGTTCGTCTGCCTGGCACTGGTGACGCCAGGTGGAGTTGCCACGGTCGGTTCGGCGAGCGCCGCGGACCTCTACGCGAAGGAGCCATACGACTGCAAGGCTCCCGAAACCCCTTACAAAGACTACAGCTGCCTCGATACATATCTGGGCGACGGCGTTTTCGAACGCATGATCAATTATTACCGGCTCGAATGGGGGCACGAGGCGCCGCCGTCCGACCCCAAAGCGCCCCCGGCGCGCCGCGACCATTGGCCCACGACGCCGCAGTCGACACCGCCGTTTCCCTTCACCGAATGGCCCTATGGCGGTGCCACGTTGCTTGGCGTCACCCGGCCGTCTGCAGTCGACAGTCCCTTGATGGTTGCGCTCGCCAATACCGGTATCGGCAAGGCGATGAACGAGGACCACATCCAGATGTATGGCTGGGTGGACGTCGGCGGCAACATCAGCACCAATACGGTGACGCCGGGCGGCAATTTCCCCGCGGCCTACATGTACTCGCCCAACACGGCGACGCTCGATCAGGCAGTGATCTATATCGAGCGCGTGCCCGACACGGTGCAGAACGACCGTGTCGACTGGGGCTTCCGGGTGTCCGGCAACTACGGCGAGACCAACCGTTACACGGCGGCCTACGGCATCGCGACCTATCAGCTTTTGGGTCATAACCTCGTAAACAGCTACGACTTCCCGATGTCATATGGAGAGGCTTTCTTCCCCCAGTTCGGCGAAGGTCTGCTGGTGCGATTGGGTCGATACATCGCGATCCCGGACATCGAAGCGCAGCTCGCGCCGAACAACTATATGTACTCTCACTCGATCAGCTATGCTCTGGACAACTATACCAACGATGGCCTCATCGGCACGCTGGCGGCTACCAAGAACTGGTTTGTTCAGTTGGGCGTGACGATCGGCACCGAGTCGGCGCCGTGGCATTGGGGCGAGACGGTTCCTAATCCGTTTCCAAATCCGGTGTACCCCGGTAACACGATGCCCAGGGACCCCGGTGCCGTTCCCTCGCTCACGGCCGCCGTCCGCTGGCAGAGCGACTCGGGTTACGACGCCCTCTATCTGATCGCCAACGGCATCAATGGCGGCCAGTGGGGCTACAATAATCTGCAGTGGCTCGGCGGGACTTATTACCACAAGTTCAACGAGCAGTGGCACCTTGCCTTCGAGTTCTACACGTTGAGTCAGAGGAACGTGCTCAACCAAGACAATTCGCAAGCCCAAACCATCATCGCGAACGGCGGCTATCCATTCACTTCCACCAACGGCTTCAATTTCAACGCGCCGAACTTCGCCCAATGCGGTGCCGCGCAGGTGAGCTGTACTGCGCGCGTCGTCACGGCCTTGGCGTATCTGAACTACAAGGTCTCGCCCTTGGACAACATCTCGTTCCGTCCCGAATTCTATGACGACTTGCAGGGCCAGCGCACGGGCGTGAAGACGCGCTATGCCAACTTCGGCATCGGCTGGCAGCATTGGTTCTCGCCGCAGGTCGAGATTCGTCCGGAGGTGGTCTACTATCACTCCATCGACGCCGACGCGTTCAACGGCAATTCCAATGCGTGCCCGGCGTCCGCAACCTGCAGGGTGTCGACAATCGCTCCAGACAGAAATTTTGCCTGGATCGCGTCGATGGACCTGATCTGGCACTTCTGATCGGGCGGCATGCTCAGCGCTTACCGCGAGTCGGCGGACCCCACCCCGACCCTCGCCCTGAAGCAGGGGGAGCAGACGATTTAGACTAGCATGCATCGCGCCCCGGTCCTGGCCGCATTGCGCAGTGCACTCTTCCCCCGCCGGGGATAATGGGCTAAGGCTCCGGCCGCCGCGGGCGCTTCTGTGCCGTGCGCGCGGGGCTAACAGGGCGGCGCTTGAGACGACGCCTTTTTTTATGCCCGATCAAGGCTTTGCCGGGAATCCATGCCGAAACGCACCGACCTCACCACCATCCTCGTCATCGGCGCCGGACCGATCGTCATCGGCCAGGCCTGCGAGTTCGACTATTCCGGCACCCAGGCCTGCAAGGCCCTCAAGGAAGAGGGCTACCGGATCGTGCTCGTCAATTCCAATCCGGCGACCATCATGACCGATCCCGATGTCGCCGACGCCACCTATATCGAGCCGATCACGCCGGAGATCGTCGCCAAGATCATCGAGAAGGAACGCCCGGACGCGCTGCTGCCGACCATGGGCGGCCAGACCGCGCTCAACTGCGCGTTGTCGCTGCGGCGGATGGGGGTGCTGGAAAAGTACGGCGTCGCCATGATCGGCGCCACCGCCGAGGCGATCGACAAGGCCGAGGACCGCGAATTGTTTCGCGAGGCGATGAAGCGGATCGGCCTCGAAACCCCGAAATCCTCGCTCGCCAACGCCTCCGACCTCAAGAAGGCCGATCGCGACCTGCATCAGAGCGGGCTCGACCGGATCGCGGCGGCGGGTCTTTCCGCCGAGGCCGAGCGCCACGCCATCGAGGCCTATGAGGGCGGCTGGGCCGCCGGCGAAGCCGAGCGCAAGCGCCGCTATATCGCCAAGGGCCTGATCGAGGCGCTGGAGGCGCTGGAGGACATCGGCATCCCCGCCATCATCCGCCCCTCCTTCACTCTCGCCGGCACCGGCGGCGGCATCGCCTTCAACAAGGAGGAGTTCCTCGAGATCGTCGAGCGCGGGCTCGACGCCTCGCCCACCACCGAGGTGCTGATCGAAGAAAGCGTGCTCGGCTGGAAGGAATTCGAGATGGAGGTGGTGCGCGACAAGGCCGACAATTGCATCATCGTCTGCTCGATCGAGAATTTCGATCCGATGGGCGTGCATACCGGCGACTCCATCACCGTCGCGCCGGCGCTGACGCTGACCGACAAGGAATTCCAGATCATGCGCGACGCCTCGATCGCGGTGCTGCGCGAGATCGGAGTCGAAACCGGCGGCTCCAACGTGCAGTTCGCGGTCAATCCCGACGACGGCCGCCTCGTCGTCATCGAGATGAACCCGCGGGTGTCGCGGTCCTCGGCGCTGGCGTCCAAGGCGACCGGCTTCCCGATCGCCAAGGTCGCCGCCAAGCTCGCGGTCGGCTACACCCTCGACGAGATCGCCAACGACATCACCGGCGGCGCGACGCCGGCCTCGTTCGAGCCCACCATCGACTACGTCGTCACCAAGATCCCGCGCTTCGCCTTCGAGAAGTTCCCCGGCGCCGAGCCGATCCTCACCACGTCGATGAAGTCGGTGGGCGAAGCGATGGCGATCGGGCGCACGTTCCAGGAGTCGCTGCAGAAGGCGCTGCGATCCTTGGAAACCGGCCTGACCGGGCTCGACGAGATCAACATCAGGGGACTCGGCGAAGGCGACGACAAGAACGCCATCCGCGCCGCGCTCGGGGTGCCGACGCCCGACCGCATTCTCATCATCGCGCAGGCGATGCGGTACGGCATGTCCGACGAGACCATCAACGACGCCTGCAAGATCGACCCGTGGTTCCTCGCCGAGATGCGCGGCATCATCGACACGGAAGCGGAGATCGGGGTCAAGGGCCTGCCGAACGCGGCGGGCGCCATGCGCCGGCTCAAAGCCATGGGCTTCTCCGATGCGCGGCTGGCGAAGCTGACCGGGCTCGCCGCCGCGGAGGTCACCGAACGGCGCCACCACCTCGGCGTGCGCCCGGTGTTCAAGCGCATCGACAGCTGCGCGGCCGAGTTCGCGTCGCCGACCGCCTACATGTATTCGACCTACGAGCCGCCCTTCGCCGGCGTTCCCGCCGACGAGGCGGCGCCGTCGGACCGCAACAAGGTCGTCATTCTCGGCGGCGGCCCCAACCGCATCGGCCAGGGCATCGAGTTCGACTATTGCTGCTGCCATGCCTGCTACGCGCTGCATGAGGCGGGCTACGAGACCATCATGGTCAATTGCAATCCGGAGACGGTGTCGACCGACTACGACACCTCGGACCGGCTGTATTTCGAGCCGCTCACCGAGGAGGACGTGCTCGAGATCATCATGACCGAGCGCACCGACGGCACCCTGCACGGCGTCATCGTGCAGTTCGGCGGCCAGACGCCGCTCAAGCTCGCCCAGGCGCTGGAAGACGCGGAGGTGCCGATCCTGGGCACGTCGCCGGACGCGATCGATCTCGCCGAGGATCGCGACCGCTTCAAGAAGCTGCTCGACACCTTGAAGATCCGCCAGCCGCGCAGCGGCATCGCGACGAGCCCGCAGCGCGCCCGCGCGATCGCCGATGAGGTCGGCTACCCCATCATGATCCGGCCGTCCTATGTGCTCGGCGGGCGGGCCATGGAGATCATCCATGACGGTGCCCAGCTCGACCGCTATGTGGCGCGTCTCGCGACCGCCCTCGACCGGCCGTCGGAACTCGCGGTGTCCGACAAGAGGCCGCTCCTGATCGACCGCTATCTCTCCGACGCCATCGAGGTCGATGTCGACTGCATCGCCGACGGCCGCGACACCTTCGTCGCCGGAATCATGGAACACATCGAGGAGGCCGGCGTCCATTCCGGCGACTCCGCCTGCGCCCTGCCGCCGCATTCGCTCGACCCGGATACCATCGCGGAACTCGAACGCCAGACGAGGGCCCTGGCGCTGGCGCTCAACGTGGTCGGCCTGATGAACGTCCAATATGCCATCAAGGACGGCCACATCTACGTGCTCGAGGTCAATCCGCGCGCGTCGCGCACGGTGCCGTTCGTCGCCAAGGTGATCGGCCTGCCGGTCGCCAAGATCGCGGCCCGGGTGATGGCGGGCGAACCGCTCGCCGGTTTCCGCCTGGAGCCGCCGCGGCCATCCCATGTGGGGGTCAAGGAGGCGGTGTTCCCGTTCGCCCGGTTCCCCGGCGTCGACACCGTGCTGGGGCCGGAAATGCGTTCCACCGGCGAGGTCATGGGCATCGACCGCACATTCGAGATCGCCTTCGCCAAGAGCCAGATCGGCGGCGGCGCCCGGCTGCCGCGGGCCGGCACGGTCTTCGTCTCGATGCGCGACGGCGACAAGGAGCGCATTCTCCCCGCCGTCAAGCTGTTGGCCGAACTCGGCTTCAAGGTGATGGCGACCTCGGGCACCCAGCGCTATCTCTCCGAGCACGGCGTACAGGCGGCCAAGATCAACAAGCAGCTCGAAGGCCGCCCCCACATCGTCGATGCCATCAAGAACGGCGAAGTCCAGCTCGTCTTCAACACCACCGAGGGCGCCCAGGCTCTTGCCGATTCCCGCGCGCTCAGGCGCGCCGCCCTCTTGCATAAAGTCCCGTACTACACCACTCTTTCAGGGGCCATTGCGGCGGCGTTAGGCATAAAAGCCTATCTCGGGGGTGACTTCGAGGTTCGCGCCCTGCAAAGCTATTTTGTGAGCTGAGCCCGGATGGGAAACGGGGCCAGCGCGCCCAGGTAGGCACAGAAGTCGAGCGGATCGCGTTTCCGGAAACCCAATCCGGACCGCGATCGGCGATTTTTTTGCCGGAGGATCGAGGATCGAGGATCGATGGATAAGATACCGATGACCCCGGCGGGATATTCCGTTCTCGAAAACGAACTCAAGAACCGCCAGCAGGTCGAGCGTCCCCGCATCATCCAGCAGATAACCGATGCACGTTCGCACGGCGATCTGTCGGAGAATGCGGAGTATCACGCCGCCAAGGAGCAGCAGTCGCACAACGAGGGCCGCATCGCGGAACTCGAGGACAAGCTCGCGCGCGCCGAGGTGATCGACGTGTCCAAGCTGTCCGGCGATACCGTGAAATTCGGCGCGACCGTCACCCTGATCGACGAGGACACCGATAAGAAGGCGGTCTGGCAAATCGTCGGCGAGCCGGAAGCCGACGCCAAGGCGGGACGCATCTCCATCACCTCGCCCCTGGCGCGGGCGCTTGTCGGCAAGAAGAAGGGCGCCAATGTCGAGGTCGTCACCCCCGGCGGCGCCAAGGCCTACGAAGTGGTGAAGGTGGAATGGCGGTGAGCGCGCAGCCCGGGCTTTCGCACGGGCGCGCCCTGGTCTGCAGGTGAGTCTCCCGTGCTTCGATCTCCTCGAGTCGACGCATGACCTTCGCCGAAAGGTAAGCAACATTTCCCGATCGGACTCATGTGCTGAATTGACACGTGACCCGCTTGAAAAGGTCTGGAGCTTTTCCGGATCGTGCGTTGGTCTGTTCGCGGGGTGGCCGCGCATGTTGCGGGGAAAGCACGGCGGCGCGGCATTAGAAGCCGCCGCTGTTGAGTCGGCGACCGGTTCAACTATCATCGCGCGATGCGCCTGATCCGGCATTCCATCGACCTTGCTCCGCTGCTCACCAGGGCGGTCGACCTTCATCAGGCGGGCGACCTAGGCTCCGCTCAGGCGCTCTACGCGGAAATCCTCGCCGACGCCCCCGGCCATTTCGATGCGCTGCATCTGCTCGGCGTACTGCGCCATCAGCAGGGGCGCAACGAGGAGGCGCGCGCGTTGATCATGTCCGCGATCTCCATCAATCCGAAGTCGATGGATGCGCTGTGCAATCTCGGCATCGTCCTGCAGGAACTCGGCCGCAATGCCGAGGCGGTCGACATCTATGATCGCGCGCTCGCCATCGATTCGCGCCGCCCCGAAGCGCTGAACAACCGCGGCACGGCGCTGCGCGCGCTCAACCGGCCGGCCGCCGCGATCATGAGCTTCGATCGCGCCCTCGCCATCCGGCCCGACTATGTGGAGGCCCATTTCAACCGGGCCGGACTCTTGACCGAACTCGGCCGCTACGACGAAGCGGTGGCGAGCTACGACCAGTTGATCGCGGCCCGGCCGGACAATTTCGAGGCCCACCGTGGCCGCGGGCGCGCCCTGCTGGTGCAGCAGAAACGCGAGGCGGCGCTCATGAGCTATGCCCGCGCCGTCGTCCTGCGGCCGGACGCCGTCGAGGTCCGGTTCGAGCGCGGCGTCGCCCTCAACGGGCTCGGCCGCCATCGCGAAGCGCTCGGCGAACTCGACATAGTTCTGACGCAACAGCCCGACCATGGCGCCGCGCGCGCCCAGCGCGGCATCGCCCTGAACGAGATGGAGCGCTACCGCGAGGCGGAGGAAAACCTCGCCCGCGCCATCGCACTGCGCCCCGACGACGCGGCGGCGCTCGACGGCCGCGGCGTCGCGCTCCAGGGGCTCGGGCGCCCCGCGGAGGCGCTCGCCTGCCACGACCGCGCGATTGCAATAAAGCCCGCCAATCCCGCCGCCCTCGACAACCGCGGTCACGCGCTGCTGGCGCTCGGGCGTCACGTCGAGGCGCTGGAAAGTTATGACCGTGCGCTCGCATTCGCGCCCGCCGGCGCGCGCGTGCTCGTCAATCGCGCCATCGCGTTGAATGCGATCGGGCAGTACAAGGAGGCACTCGATTGCTGCGACGCGGCACTCGCGCTGGCGCCCGACGATACCGGCGCGCATTGCCACCGCGGCGACGCGCTGATGGGAATCGGCAATTTCGCGGGCGCGCTCGAAAGCTACGAGAAGACGCTCGTGCTGCGGACGCCGCTGGCCACGGTACTCGATCGCCTCGCCGTTTGCGTGGTGAAGCTGTGCGACCGGGCGCGGACCGCCGAGATCGCGCGTCAGCTCGAAATTCATGTCCATGACGGCACGGCGGTCGTTTCGCCGTTCACCCTGCTCCACTACGAGAGCACGCCGGCGCAGCAGCTCGCCTGCGCGCGCCACTACGTCAGCGAGCGCATCGCCCGCGGCTCGGCGCGTTCGCGCGTCTTGCCGGCGCGCAACCACGATAAGCTGCGCATCGCCTACCTGTCGGCGAACTTCAACCGGCCTTCCATATCCTCCCTCGTCGCCGGTCTGTTCGAGCGGCACGACCGCTCCAAGTTCGAGATCGCCGGCGTCTCCTTCGGCGCCGGCGAGGACGCCGCCGCACGAACCCGCGTGGTGTCGGCGTTCGATGCGTTTCACGATATGCACGGGCTGAGCGACCGCGAGATCGCCGAGGGCTTGCGTGACCTCGAGATCGACATCGCGGTCGACCTCATGGGCCATGGCCCCGCCGCCCGGCCCGGCATCCTCGCGTTTCGCCCGGCACCGATCCAGGTGAGCTATCTCGGCTATCCCGGCACCATGGGCGCGGATTTCATCGACTACATCATCGCCGATGCGTTCGTGGTGCCGCCGGGCGAAGAGGCGTTCTACACCGAGCAGGTGGTGCGCCTGCCGGATTGCTACCAGGTCAATGACGCGGATCGGGTCATCGCCGAACACACGCCGTCCCGCAAGGAGGCCGGACTGCCCGAGAACGGTTTCGTGTTCGCCAGCTTCGACGGCGACATCGCCGCGCCGGTGTTCGAGGTCTGGATGGACCTTCTGGCCAGGATCGAAGGCAGCGTGCTTTGGCTGTCGGAGGTGAGCGACGCCGCCAAGACCAATCTGCACCAGTACGCCGCCGCGCGCGGCGTCGACCCCGCCCGCCTGATCTTCGCTCCGCGCATCGCGCAGGCCGAGCACCTCGCGCGCCATCGCCTCGCCGATTTGTTCCTGGATACGCTGCCTTCCGGCACGCGAGCCGCCGCCAGCGACGCCTTGTGGGCGGGCCTGCCGGTGCTGACCTGCCGCGGCAACACGTTCGCAGGACGGGTTGCAACGAGCCAGCTCCATTGCCTCGGGCTCGACGAGCTGGTGACGCCGAGTCTCACCGAATACGCCACGATCGCGCAATGGCTCGCGCAAGACCGCGACATCCTCGCGGAAATAAGAAAGCGCCTTGCCGAAAACAGGTCGACCTCACCGCTGTTCGACACCGATCTCACGCGCCGCCACATCGAAGAGGCCTACACCGTCATGTGGGCGCGCCGGCAGGCCGGCGAGAGCCCTCGCGGCTTCGATGTCGAAGCCCGACCGGACACCCCGCCGGCGCCTGCTCCGGCTGCGCCCGAGAGCGTGGCTCGCCCTGCAGATGCACCAGCGGATGCAGCTGCGGCTGCGGACGCCGCCGCGGCTGTACCAGCGGATCCGGCTGTCTCGCCCCCTGCGGATGCCCCCGCCGCGCCGGCCCCGGCGCCGGACATCCCGGCCTGATGCCTGCCGGCGGATTCACGCCGGCGGCGAGCGCAGCAATTCCATCGGCACGATCGGCGCATCCTTGGAACTGCGCAGCGTGAGCGTGGTCTTGACGTTGAGCACGTGGGGCACCGCGGTCAGATCGGTCACGAACGCCTGGAACTTGGGCAGGTTCGGCGCCACGCATTTGAGGATGAAATCGATCTCGCCCGACAACATCCAGCATTCCCGAACCAGCGGCTGGCCGCGCACGAAGCTCTCGAACGCCTGGAGATCGGCCTCGGCCTGGCTCGACAGATGCACCATCGCGAACGCGATCACCTCGCAACCGAGTTCCTTCTCGTTGAGGAGCGCGCGGTAGCCGCGGATGTAGCCGGCCTCCTCGAGCGCACGGACGCGGCGCAAGCAGGGTGGGGCCGAAATGCCGACCCGTCTCGCCAGCTCCACATTCGTCATGCGGCCGTCCTCCTGGAGCTCCCGCAAAATATGGCGATCGATGGCATCGAGGTGTCGCACCAGGTCGCGTCTCCCCATGGGCCGGCAAGGGGCAAGCCGTGCCGGAATTCTGATTGAAAAATAGGCCACACCGCCGCTTATGTCAGCAACAGAGCCTGATTGTAGCGCGGCACGCCCCTTTCTTGAAACTTTATTGCGCCGGCACGCTTCACGGGCGCGTTACCATGTATTGCCCAAGCCGGGAAAAAATGCGAATTCAGGGTTGCGTTTCTTGCATAGCTTTGGCAAAGCCCTACATAAACGACGCCGGTGCGCCATGCGCCGACCGGGCCGGCCCCGGGGGGCTTGGTCCCGGCTGAGAGCGGGCCCTGCCCGGAGAAGCAAGCATGTCGACATCCATCCATGCCAAGGTCGTGATCATCGGTTCCGGCCCGGCCGGCTATACGGCTGCCATCTATGCCGCGCGCGCCATGCTGGAGCCGATCCTGATCCAGGGAGTCCAGCCGGGCGGCCAGCTCACGGTCACCACCGATGTGGAGAACTATCCGGGCTTTGCCGACGTCATCCAGGGCCCCTGGCTGATGGAGCAGATGGAGAGGCAAGCGGCCCATGTCGGCACCAGGCTGGTCGCCGATCACGTCAATGCCGTCGATCTCGGCCGGCGGCCATTCCGCATCGCCTGCGATTCCGGCGACGCCTATGTGACGGAAACCCTGATCATCGCCACCGGTGCCCAGGCGCGCTGGCTGAACCTCGCCTCCGAGCAGGCGTTCCGCGGCCACGGCGTTTCCGCCTGCGCCACCTGCGACGGGTTCTTCTACAAAGGCAAAAAGGTCGTGGTGGTCGGCGGCGGCAACACCGCCGTCGAGGAGGCGTTGTTCCTCACCAATTTCGCCGACAAGGTGACGGTGGTCCATCGCCGCGACGCGTTCCGCGCCGAGCGCATCCTGCAGGACCGCCTGTTCAGGAATACCAAGATCGACGTGGTCTGGGACCACGAGGTGGCGGAGATCGGCGGCCCGGAACAGCCCCGCAAGGTCGCGGAGGTCAGGCTGCGCAACGTCAGGACCGGCGCGCATTCCACGATCTCCACCGACGGCGTGTTCATCGCCATCGGCCACACGCCGGCCACCGAATTGTTCGCCGGCCAGATCGAGATGAAGCCGTCCGGCTACATCAAGACCGCGCCCTCGACCGCCACCTCGGTGCCCGGCGTGTTCGCCGCAGGCGACGTCGCCGACGAGATCTACCGCCAGGCGGTGACCGCGGCGGGGATGGGGTGCATGGCGGCGCTGGAAGCGGAGCGCTTTCTCGCCCACAACGCGATCAACCGCGCCGCCGCCGAATAGGCCGCGCGGAATCCCGGTTCCGCACGAGCGGAACCGGATTGCAACACCGGAATGTTCCGGGCTCGCGGCCAAATCCCGCGCAGCAGCCATCCAGGGAATTTCGCACCCGCGATTTTGATCGATCATGGACTGGGACAAACTCAAGGTCTTCCACGCCGCCGCCGAAGCCGGCAGCTTCACTCACGCGGGCGAGCAGCTCGGGCTGTCGCAATCGGCGGTTTCGCGCCAAGTGAGCGCGCTGGAGCAGGAACTCACGGTGTCCCTGTTCCATCGCCATGCCCGCGGGCTCATTCTCACCGAGCAGGGCGAATTGCTCTATCGCACCGCCCACGACGTGTTCATGAAGCTCGAATCGGCGCGCGCCAAGCTGACCGACAGCCGCGAGCGCCCCAACGGCGATCTCAAAATCACCACCACGGTGGGGATCGGCGTCCATTGGCTCACCCCGCGGCTCGGCGAATTCGGCGATCTCTATCCCGACATCCGCATCACCCTGATCACCACCGACGAGGAGCTCGATCTCGCCATGCGCGAGGCGGACGTGGCGATCCGCCTGCGCCAGCCGACGCAGCCCGACCTGATCCAGCGCAAGCTGTTCTCGGTGCACTTTCACGCTTATGCCTCGCCGGAATATCTCAAGCGCCTCGGCACGCCGCGCACCCCCGACGAGCTCGACAAGCATCATCTGCTGGTGCTCGGCGGCAACGTGCCCTCGTTCCTGCAGAATACCCGCTGGCTGGTCGACGTCGGCCGCAACGGCAAGGGCCCGCGCACGCCGCATCTCATCATCAACAACATCATCGGCATTTTGCGCGCGTGCCAGGCCGGGCTCGGCATCGCCATGCTGCCGGATTACATCGTGGAGGAGGACGGCGGGCTGGTGCAATTGTTCAACGAAGAGGAGACCATCGCGCTCGACGCCTATTTCGTTTACCCTGAGGAGCTCAAGTCGGTCGCCCGCGTGCAGGCCTTCCGCGACTTCCTCGTCAGCAAGGCGCAGCGCTGGAGTTATTAAAGCTCTCTGTCCGCGCGGATTCGTCGCGCATCCGCTGGCATGGCAGACATGCGGCTCGCAGGGTGCCGCGGTGCATCGCAATTGCCATATACGAGGCTGTCGGCGGCACATCGTAGCGTTCAAGTACGTGCCGCCGGCTGTTCCCTCTGGAAGGTGATGGCCGATCGCGTGATCGGCCAAACTGCGCCGGGCCTTGTTGGCCCGGCTTTTTTTGCACCATCGCGCACTCCCGTCATCCCTCTGTCCGTCATCCCACTTGTGCCGGGCACCTGCCTCTCTCATCATGGCGTAACGGTAAGTCGGTGCGGAATCCCGGACCGATAAAAGCGAGACCAAGATGACGGTGCGATTGGACGCGGGCGCCGGCACGGTGCACTGGGGCTATCTCGACGCCACCTTGGCGCCGGTGACATCGATCGGCAGCGGTGAGACCGTGACGATCTCAACCGTCTCGGGGCCGCCGGACGCGCTGCCGCCGCCGCCGGCCACGGTTCCGCAAGCGCTCTACGACATCCACAATGCCAAAACGCGGCGCATGCTGCCGGGCCACATGTGCACCGGGCCGGTGGCGGTGCGCGGCGCAAGGCCGGGCCAGGTGCTGCAGGTCGACATCGAGGACATCGCGCTGCATTACGACTGGGGCTACACCGCGATCCGTCCGCTCAAGGGCGCCCTGCCCTATGATTTTCCCGAGCCGCGGATGATCCATGTGGCGCTGGAGCGCAATCGGATGGTGGGCCGGCTGCCCTGGGGCACCGAGATTCCGCTGCGGCCGTTCTTCGGCGTGATGGCGACCGCACCGCCGCGCGCCTGGGGCACGGTGTCGAGCATCCAGCCGCGCCAGTTCGGCGGCAACATGGACAACAAGGAGCTGGTCGCCGGCACCACGCTCTACCTGCCGGTGTTCACGGACCATGCGCTGTTCTCGGTCGGCGACGGCCATGGCGCCCAGGGCGACGGCGAAGTCTGCGTCAACGCCATCGAGACCGGCCTGATCGGCCGCTTCCGGCTCACCATCCGCGACGACATGAGCCTCGCCTGGCCGATGGCGGAGACGCCGACCCACGTCATCACCATGGCGTTCGATCCCGACCTCGACGATTGCGTCGTCGTCGCGCTGCGCCAGATGCTCGACCTGATCGAGAGCCGCACTATGCTCAAACGCCACGAGGCTTACATGCTATGCAGCCTCGCCGCCGACCTGCGCGTCACCCAGGTGGTCAACGAGTACAAGGGCATCCACGTGATGCTGGAGAAGCAGTACCTGCAGCCTGCGCGGTGAGTGCGGCACGTGATCCCCATCCGGTCAACGCCGTCATTCCGGGGCGCGCGCCTGCGCGCGAACCGGGAATGACCAATTGTTTGTTCTGATCAACCGCCGTTCCCTGATTACAGCACCGCTTCCAGCCAGTCGGCGGCGTAGTCGATGCCGATCTGGCGGTTGTCGACATGGGCGTGCTCGGCGCCGCCCTCCTCGGTGGAGAAGATCTTCAGCGTCTTGTTCTCGGCGCCGACCGCCTCGAACAGTTTCGGCGCGTTCTCCACCGGCACCACGCGGTCGTTGCCGCCATGGGTGATGAGGAACGGACAGCTGATGTCCTTGGCCACGTCCTTCATGGAAAAACCGCGCGCGATCTCGATCGCCTCGTCGGGCGTCGCGGCGTTCACCACCCACTGGAACTGGAAGTTCGACTGGGCGACCGTGGTCGGGGCGCTCTTGTTCTTCTCCTTGATCCGCGTCTGCCATCCCGCGAGATCCCAGTGCAGCGCGCTGAGCGCGATCCCGGCGGCGTAACGGTGCTCGCGGGCGGCGATGCGGCTCGAATAAAAGCCGCCGAAGCTGTAACCCATGATGGCGACCCGCTCCGGATCGACCTCGCTGCGCGTGGTGAGGTAATCGTAAGCCGCGGCGCCGGGCACCTCGTAATCGTAGCGGGCATGGATGCCGCGGATGCGCAGGCTCTCGCCCTGGCCCGGCCCGTCCATGGCGAGCGTGTTGAATCCGCGCCGGGCGAATTCGAGGCCGGCGAAGAAGATGCTCATCTCCTTCGCGTTGTCCATGCCATCGACGACCACCACGGTGGGCGCCGGGCCGGTGACGCCGGCACCCTTCATGAACAGCGCCGGCAGGGTCGTGCCCTGGTAGGGCACCTCGACGAATTCGATATTGGGATAACGTAGCCTGATGCCGGTGTGGTAGCAGCGATAGGCCTTGCGGCCCCAGGCGCGCTTTTCCTCGCCCGGCAGGATGAAGCGCTCGGCATTGTAGAAATAGTTCCCGGCGCGCAGGTAATAATCTCCGGCGCTGTGGCGGCGCCCCTCGGCCGCGGCGGCATCGGCGCGGGTCTCGATCAGCGCGGCCATGGCGCCCCACTCCTCCTGCCAAGCCTGCGGCTCGTGCTGGCGCAGCCGCAGCTTCTCGCAGACGCGATCCATCTCCCCGAGCGCCACCACCCCATAGGGCGCCATCCCCTTGATGATCAGGCTCGCGTTCGACCACAGGAAATTGTCGCCGAAATGATCGATCCAAGGGCCTCTGGCCATGAACACGTCCTCTTGAAGATGGGGGTTGGGCGGACTGCGCGGGGCTTGGCGCAGCAAAGATCAGGGCCCCCGGGACGCCCCCGAAAGGCCTTACTATAGGATCAAATCCGTTGCCGGAAGTGTGACTTGCCGGTGAAGCGTTTCGCACGTAGCTGTAACTGCAGCGGCATTCGGCGAGAATCGAATCCCCGGAGGAGAACCCCATGCACATCATTCGCCGCCACGGGTGGGAGATACCGGAGCACCAAGCCACTCCCGAGCACCTGTTCTTCGATCGCCGCGTGTTCCTGGCGGCGACGGGAGCGGCAGCCCTCGCGCTGTCGCCGGTCGCGGCGCTGGCCCAGCGGGCGAGCGAGGTTCCCGATCCGACCGCGGATCTCTATCCGGCCAAGCGCAACGAGAAGTTCAAGCTCGACCGCCCCGTCACCCCGGAGGCGATCAATACCACCTACAACAACTTCTACGAGTTCGGCTCGTCGAAATCGATTTCGCGCGCCGCACAGGCGCTGAAGGAGCGGCCGTGGTCGGTCAAGATCGACGGCATGGTGGAGAAACCGCAGGAGATCGCCATCGACGATCTCATCCGCAAGATGCCGCTGGAAGAGCGGCTGTACCGCCACCGCTGTGTCGAGGCCTGGGGCATGGCGATACCGTGGACCGGCTTCCCGCTCGCCAAGCTGGTGGAAATGGCGCATCCGTTGTCGTCGGCGAAATATGTGCAGATGCAGACCTTCCTCGACCCCGCGATGGCGCCTGGCCAGCGCGCGAGCTGGTATCCGTGGCCCTATGTGGAAGGCGTGACCATGGCGGAGGCCAACAACGACCTGGCCTTCCTCGTTACCGGGGCCTACGGCAAGCCGGTGGCGAAGTCGCAGGGCGCGCCGCTGCGCCTGGCGCTGCCGTGGAAATACGGCTTCAAGTCGATCAAATCGATCACCAAGTTCACCTTCACCGACAAGCGGCCCAAGACCTTCTGGGAGGCGCTCCAGGCCTCCGAATATGGCTTCTGGGCCAACGTCAATCCGGAGGTGTCCCATCCGCGCTGGAGCCAGGCCACCGAGCAGGTGATCGGCACCAATGAGCGCCGCCCCACTTTGTTGTTCAACGGCTACGGCGAATTCGTCGCCGACCTCTACAAGGACATCAAGGGCGAACGGTTGTGGGCGTGAGGTGAGGTGAAGCGAAGCGAGCTCAAGAGTGCGTGTGGCGCGGCCTCGGCCGTCGTCCTTCGAGGCTCGTTGCGCTCGCGCCTCAGGATGACGATCATATGTGGTGTCGGGAGGACACCTCGCCTCGACGCCTCATCCTACCTCGACCCGTCATCCTGAGGCACTCGCGCTCTTCGCGCGAGCCTCGAAGGACGACGGCCCCGGCGTTTCCGCAACCGCACTTCGCACCGACCCGACACTCAAATCACCGCGGCGGCGCCGCCGTCGACGGGCCAGGCGCTGCCGGTGACGAAGCTCGCGCGCTCGGAGGCGAGGAAGGCGACGACGGCGCCGACCTCGCGGCCCTCCCCCATGCGGGCCAGCGGAATGCGGGCGACCCGCACCGCCCGCATCTCCGCTTCCGGCTTGCCGGTGCGCGCGGCCTCGGCGCGGATCGTCTCGTCGAGCCGCTCGGAATGGATGACGCTCGGTATCACCGCATTGATGAGGATGCCATCCTTGGCCAGCTCCCCGGCGACCGCCTTGATGAGGTTGAGGATCGCGGCATTGTTGAGCCCGACCGACACCGCCGCCGGCTGCGGCTGACGCGCCGCGCCGCCGAGCACGTTGACGATCCGGCCCCATTTGCGCCGGCGCATCAGCGGCACTGCGAGGCGCAGACAGCGCGCGGTGCCGTCGAGCTTGTCCTCGAAAATCCGCGCCCACTTCGCCTCGTCGAACGAAAGGAAATCGCCGCGGCCGATCACCGCGCCGCAATTGACGAGAATGTCGAGCCGGCCGAAATCGGCCATGGTCTTCGCAAACACCGCGCGCACCGCGTCCTCGTCGTTGAGATCGGCGGGTGCGCCGACCACGCGGCCCCGGGCCAGCGGCGCAAGCTCCGCACACGCCGCGGCATTCCTCTCGCCGTCCTTGCTGAGCAGGACCACGTCGGCGCCTTCCGCGGCCAGTTCGGCGGCGCACGCCTTGCCGATGCCGCGGCTCGCGCCGGTGACGATGGCGACGCGCCCGGAAAGTCCGAGATCCATCGCCTCAGCCGGTGTATTCGAGGATGTGCATGCCGGCGCCGGCGCGGTCGATCAAATAGAGCCGGCCGTGCTCGTCGGCGCCGATGTCGTTGGACTGGATCGCCTCCTGGCCCTCGGGCAATTCGGGCACGTAGCAGCCGATCTCGCGGGGCCGCAGCGGGTCCTTGACGTCGACCGCCCGCAGCCCGGCATTGAAATAGGTGAGGAACACGATGTCGGCCCACGGTCCTTCGCTCGGGATGTTCTCCAGGATGTTGTGGGCGCCGAACCGGCCGGGACGGTTGAAGTACTTCTCCCGGTCCGGGAAGAACGTCGCGACCGGGATCGGGTTGGTCTCGAGCCGTGCATCGATGATCCACATGAACTGGCTGTCCCAGTATTTCTGCCGCGCCCGCGCCTCGTCGGTGACGACGAGATAGGGCCGGTCGCCGATCGGCCAGCAGGTGTGGTTGGAGCCGGGAAACGGCGGCGACCATTGCAGGTGGCCGACCAGCTTCATGTCGCGCAAATCGGTGCAGTCGATGATCGACATGCCGCCGCCCCACCAGGCGCAATACATGCGGTTGCCGCGGATCATCGGTGGGCCGTGGAGCGTGATCGAGCTCTCCGCCGGCATCGGGTCGTTGCCCTCGCCGTCGCCCTCGGACTTCATCCACGGCAGGCCCCAGATGCTGACCACCTCGGGCTTGAGCGGGTCGCTCACGTCGAGCGTCCAGATCACCCGTTTGTTCCAGCCCGGCGCGTCGTTGGGCAGGAAGGCGAGCTTGCGCTTGTTGTCGACGCCGAACCGGTGCGGGCCGCTGCCGGGGGTGTCGTAGAAGCCGACTTCGCGCGGCTGGTCCGGCTTGCTGATGTCGAAGATGAAAAGCCCGGCGCGGGCGTTCTTGCCCTTGTCGCCGACCAGGCGCTCCGAATTGACGTAGAGATGGTGGTCGCCGACGACGCGGACCTTGTGGCAATGCACGCCGGGCGGCGCACGGAACTCGTACACCTTCTTCGGGTTTCGCGGGTCGCGCACGTCGTGCGCGGTAAAGCCTTCCGGCCCGTTATAGCTCGCGCCGCCGACCGCGCCGACATAGGCATAGCCCTTGTGTATCTCGACGATGCTGCCGCCGCCCCAGGCGGCCGAGCGATCATGCCCGAGCAGCTTGAAGCCCTTGGATTCCTCGGGTTGGCTCGTGGTCATCTCAGTCCTCCCATGTGCGGCGGCTCGTGCCTGTCCCGCTCGTGTCCTGTTTCCGACGTCCGATTCCTAATTGCTGTCATCGTCCGGCTTGACCGGGCGATCCGGTAACCACCGCACTTGGATCCGCGCACGCCGTACACCATCAGCGCAGGGGTTACTGGATGCCCCGCTTTCGCGGAGCATGACATCATAGAATTCGGATTGAACCGTCATCGCTCAATTCGGAATGTAGCGGCTGCCGAAGGCGGGCTGGCTCTGGCCGAGGCCGGGCAGCTCCCACACGCCGGCGCCGCCGGGGTTGCGGTCGGCGCTGATCTGCGCATCGATCAGGTAGGGCCGGTTGGTGGCGATGGCCTTGCGTATGGCATCGCCGAGAT
>Ga0302326_10002290_pt1 | contig 46860 bp, 42 predicted proteins | sample Palsa_T0_3_FD_202264 | JGI IMG/M metagenome (GOLD analysis project Ga0302326, IMG submission 202264) | Peat permafrost microbial communities from Stordalen Mire near Abisko, Sweden - Palsa_T0_3 | ecosystem: Environmental > Terrestrial > Soil > Palsa > Peat permafrost | place: Sweden: Abisko... | reverse complement strand
TGATGTGGAGCAAAGTGAAGGCCTTGCTCCGCAAGGCCGAGGCCCGCACCATCCCGATCTGCTCCAGGCCATCACCCATGCGCTGCATGCAGTTACACCCGAAGACGCCGTCGGTTGGTTTACCCATTGCGGCTACAGTTTTATTTAAAATGCTCTAGGCGCCGCGCCCGAAGAACCTGCGGGTCCGCTCGTGGGCCGGGTTCGCGATCACCGCCTCCGGCGGCCCGCGCTCGACCACGAGGCCGGCGTCCATGAACAGGACCTCGTGCGCCACGGCTCGGGCGAAGGCGACCTCATGGGTCACGACGACCATCGTGGTCCCGTCGGCTGCGAGGGCGCGCATCACGGCGAGGACCTCGCCGGTCAGCTCCGGGTCGAGGGCCGAGGTGGGCTCGTCGAAGAGGAGGACCGCGGGCTCCATAGCGAGGGCCCGCGCGATCGCCGCCCGCTGCTGCTGGCCGCCGGAGAGCTGGGAGGGGTGGGCGTCCGCCTTGTCGGCAAGGCCGACGCGATCGAGCAGCCGCAGCGCCAGGCTCCTCGCGCCCTCCCGCCCGGTCCCGCGGACCGCCCGGGGGGCGAGGGCGACGTTTTCCCAGACGAGCAGGTGGGGGAACAGGTTGAACTGCTGGAACACCATGCCGACGCGCGAGCGCAGGGCGTCGAGGTCTCGGTCCCGAGGCCGCACGGCCACGCCGTCGAGGATCACCTCGCCGGCGTCGGGCAGCTCGAGGAAATTGAGGCAGCGCAGGAGCGTGGACTTGCCGGACCCGCTGGGCCCGAGGATCGCGGTGACCCTGCCCGCGCCGACCTCAAGCGAGATGCCCGCCACGGCGGTGACCGCGCCGAAGCGCTTCACGATTCCGCGGGCCTCGAGGACGGGTGGCATTTCAGGCGGCATGGCGGCGGTACCGGTGCTCGAGGGCCTTGACCCCGAGGGCGAGGAGAAGCGTCAGGGCGAGGTAGAGGAGGGCAAGGAGCTCCAGGCTCTCCGTGTAGCGGAACGTGGAGCTCGCATAGAGGCGCGCCTCCTGGGTGATGTCGCGCACGCCCAGGACCGAGACGAGGGACGAGTCCTTCAGCAGCGAGATGAGGTCGTTGCCGAGCGTCGGCAGGATGCGCCGGAAGGTCTGGGGCAGGAGGACGAGGCGGAGCGCCTGGCCCTTCGTCAGGCCCAGGGCGCGCGCCGCCTCGGCCTGCCCGCGGGGAAGCGAGGTGAGCCCGCCGCGGATCGTTTCCGCCTCGAACGCCCCGTATGCGAACGCGAGGGCCGCGACCACCCGGGCGCCCATCGGCACGTCGGAGGCCCGCAGCGTGGCGAGGGACGGAAAGGCGTCCCCGGCCCAGCGGGCGGCTTCGACGCCGAGGGGCACGAGGACGAAGGCCACGATGAAGATCTGGACGAGGATCGGGATGCCGCGGGCGAGCTGGACATAGAGGGCCGCGACGTTCCGGCGCACCGGGTGGGGCGACACGAGGCAGAGCGCGGCCGCGAGGCCGAGAGCGATCGCAAGCGGGAAGGCGATGACGGTGACGGCGAGCGTGACGCCGAGACCGGAGAGGAGCGCGCGCATGATGTCCGCATAGACCACGGAGGTTGCGGTCTTCCAGACGAGGATCGTCGCCGCCAGGGCGACCGCGAGGAGCCACCACGGGGCGCGCGCCAGGCGGCCGAAGTTGCCCGGGGACAGCTGGCCATCGGGCCCGATCATGGGCGTGGCCGGATCAAGGCTTCGCGCTGTCCGGCGTGGGCAGCGCGGGGGCGAACCAAACAGCGCTGATGCGTCCGAGCGTGCCGTCGTCCCTCATGGCCGCGAGGCCGCCGTCGACCGCGGAGCGCAGGGGCGAGCCCTTCGGGAAAATCATGGCGAGGTCCTGTGCGGCGAGCGCCCCGTCCAGCAGGCGCAGCCTGCCGGCGTTCGCGCCGACGTAGCCCTGGCCGCCGACGTCGTCGATGATGACGGCGTCGAGGTCCCCGGTGATCAGGGCCAGCACCAGGTCCCCGAACGCGTCGTAGGCGACGATGCGCGTGCGCCCGACCATCTCCTCCGCACGCGTGTAGTTGGTGTTGCCCTTCTGGGCGCCGAGCCGGGCGCCCGGGGTCGCCGCGAATTCCTCGAGGGTGGAGAACCTCTTCTCGTCGATGCGGACCAGCAGCCGCTGGCGGACCTGGGCGTAGCTCCTCGAGAAGTCGACGACGCGCGCCCGGTCGGGCGTGACCGTGATCCCGTTCGCGGCCATGTCGAACTGGCCCGTGGAGACCGCCTGGATCATGCTGTCCCAGGAGATCTCCCGGAATTCCGGCCTGAAGTTGAGGCGCCTTGCGAGCTCGCGGACGACGTCATAGTCCCACCCGACGGGCTTGCCCGTGCCGGGGGCGACATAGTTGAAGGGCGGGTAGTCGTCCTCCACGGCGACAACGACGATGCGCCCGCCGAGGTTGGGCGCGGCGGCGCGGGCCGCGAGCGCGGCGACGCACGCCAGCGCGAGGGTCAGGGTTTTCCAGCGGGGCACGATCCGACCGTGGCGCGCGCCCGGCGGCCTTGCAAGCCGCCGCGGGCCGGGGGCTATGGCGCCTCCTGCTCCTGCAGGGCGATCTCCACGGCGGCCCGCCGTCTCAGGTAGTAGAGGGTCATCCCTCCCTGGTAGAGGACGGTGGCCGCGGCGACCACGAAGTAGACGAGGCGCAGGAATTCCAGGAGGAACTGGTCGACGCTCATGCCGGCGGCCTGGATCTGCTCGGCGAGCTCCGAGGTCACGATCGGCTTGATGGAGGCGATGTCGGGGCTTGCGATCCGCAGCGCCACGTAGCCGAGCATCGTGGCCATGAGGTAGAGCTGGCTCGCGACGAGCCAGCGCATGCCGCCCGGGCGGCCGACGCGGAGCATCGTGACGCCGTGCAGCTCGATGGCTCCCGCCGCGGCGACGAGGAGGCCGATCACGGCGCCGGACACGTCGCGCGACGCGGCGGAGATGAGGGCGAACGCGCCCGCGACGCCGAGGACGGAGACCCCGTCGAAACGCGCGACGCGCAGCAGGCGGCGCAGGACTTCGGAGGGGAGCAGGGGGGGCTTCATCGATTGGGCGAGCGTTTTCATTCCCCCGGTTGCAGGGGAATCACAAGCTTCTTCGGTCCCAACGCGGGGCTTGCGAACGCGGCGAAAGAGGAAATGATGGGGGCAGGTAAACCCCCCTATACCCCATGGATACCCCAGTTGCCGCGCTCCTCGAGCGCAAAGGGTCGGCTGTGCACGCCGTTGCTTCGACAATCACGATCGCCGAAGCCGTGGCCGAAATGAACAGGAAACGCATTGGTTGCATCATCATCATCGACGCGGGCCGGATCGAAGGGATCTTCACTGAGCGCGACGTGCTTCGGCGCGTCGTCGGCGAGGGAAGGGACCCGAAGTCCGTGCGCGTGGCCGACGTGATGACGCGCAACGTTCACACCATAACCCCGGACACGACCATAGAGCAGACGATGGTCCTGTTCGCGGAAAAGCGCTGCCGGCACATCCCGGTGGTGGAACGAGGCCTCCTGAAGGGCCTTGTCTCCATCGGCGACATATCGCGGTGGGTTGCGGACAGCCACCGCAACGAGGCCGAGGAGCTGAAGAATTACATCGCGGGCGGGCTTCACGCCTGAGCCCGGGCGAGGCACCCCGCCTGCGGCGGCCAATCGGCCGCCGGATTTGACGCGCGAACGCGAAGCGGCACCGTGTGTCCATACCCCCCTGTCAAAAAATGAAGATCATGACCACCGTCCTCGCACTCACACTCGGCGCCGTCTCCGCGAGCGCCTCCGTCGTCACCCGCGCCGTCGACTATGAGCAGGGGGGCGTCAAGCTCCAGGGATTCCTCGCCTACGACGACGCGAAGGCAAAGGCCGGCCAGCTGCCCGGCGTCCTCGTCATCCACGAGTGGTGGGGCCTGAACGACTATGTGAAGAACCGGGCGATCCAGCTCGCGAACCTCGGCTACGTGGCGTTCGCGGCGGACATGTACGGCACGGGCGTCCTGGCGAAGACCCCGCAGGAGGCGGGCGAACTCTCCGGGGCGGTCCGGAAGAACGGCCTCCTGGCCGCGCGCGGCCAGGCGGCCCTCGACCAGCTCCTGGCCACGGGCCTCGTGGATCCCGCGAAGGTCGCCGCCATCGGCTACTGCTTCGGCGGGTCCGCCGTGCAGGCCCTCGCCTATATAGGTGCGCCCCTGGCCGGCATCGTGAGCTTCCATGGCGGCCTGCTCGCGGCGACGCCCGACGACGCCGCCAAGAACAAGGCGAAGATCCTCATCTGCCACGGGGCCCTCGACCCGTCCATGAAACAGGAGCAGATCGACGCCTACCTCAAGTCGCTCAACGACGGGAAGTTTGACTACGAGTTCAAGCAGTATGCGGGCGCCTACCACGCCTTCACGAACCCGGAGTCGGACGCGAATGCCGAGAAGTTCCCGGCGATGAAGGGCTTCATCGCCTACAGCCCCTCGGCGGACCGACGCTCGTGGCTGGACATGCAGGCCTTCTTTGCCGAGATCTTCGGCCAGGCGGGCAGCTGACCCTACAGGCGCGTCACGCGCGCGCGGTGGGCGACCGAGGCCGCGTAGCGGCCCCGCGACCGGCTGACCCTGATGCGCGCGCCGAAAGCGGCGCCCAGGCGCCTCGAGGTGATCACCTTGTCCTTCTCGCCGGAGGCGGACACCGCGCCGGCCTTGAGCAGGAGCGCGTGCGTGAAGGACGGCATGATCTCCTCGGCATGGTGGGTGACGAGGACGAGGGCGGGGCCCCCGCGCCGCCTCGCCAGGGCCTCCACGAACCAGAGGAATTCCTCGCGCGCCGCCGGGTCGAGGCCCGCGCAGGGCTCGTCGAGGATGAGGAGGCGCGGCCGGCACATGAGGGCCCGGGCGATCAGCACGCGCTGGCGCTCGCCCTGGGAGAGGTAGGCCCACTCGCGCTTGGCGAGGGCGGCTCCCCCGACGAAGCGCAGGAGCGTGCGGCCCTGGGAGAATTCCCCGCGGGTTGGCCGGGCCCAGAGGTCGAGCTGCGCGTACCGGCCGCTGACGACGGTCTCGAGCGCGGTCTCGGCGGCGGGGATCGAGGCCTGCAGCGCGCTCGTCACGATGCCGATCTCGAGGCGCAATTCGCGCCAGTCCGCCTCGCCATAGGTCTTGCCGAGGAGCGTGATCTCGCCCGAAGAGGGCGAGAGGTAGCCCGTGAGCGACTTCAGGAGCGACGTCTTGCCGCAGCCGTTGGGCCCGAGGATCACCCAGTGCTCGCCGCGGCGCACCCGCCAGTCGACGCCGCGCAGGATGTCGGTCCGCCCGCGGGTGACGCAGAGGCGGCTGACGTTGAGGATTTCAGGCACGCCGCCAGAATGGGACCGGGACCGGGGAATTCAACCGGGTCTTGTGCGCGGGCCGTGGATTTCCAATCCTGTCCCCCCTCCATGACCCTCATCGACACCCACACGCACCTTGACGCCGCCTCCCGGAGCGGGGGCCTGGCGGACCTCGTCCGCAGGGCGCGCGAGGCCGAGGTCACGGAGATGGTCGCGGTGGGCACCGCGCCGGACGACTGGGACCTCTACCGCGGGATCGCGCGGGAGAACCGCGGCTGCATCCGCTACACGGTCGGCATCCACCCCTGCACGGTCGACGAGACCTGGGAGGCCGCGGCCGCGGCCATCGAGGGGCACTGGTCAGGGGACCGCGCCGATGTGCCGGTGGCCCTCGGCGAATGCGGCCTCGACCGCTTCCACCTGCCGAAGGAGCCGGAGGCGGCCGGGCGCATGTTCGGCCTGCAGAAGGCGGCCTTCGACGCGCAGCTCGCCTTGGCGAAACGCCTCGGCTGCGCGGTGGTCATCCATTCCCGCGGCGCGTTCAGCGAGTGCGTTGCCATGATCGATGCAAGCGGCGTGGACTGGAACCGCGTGGTCTTCCACTGCTTCGCGGAGGGCGAGCCGGAGATGAGGGAGCTCATGAAGCGGGGAGGGCGGGGCTCCTTCACGGGGATACTGACCTACAAGAACGCGGAAAACGTGCGCGCGGCCGCGAAGGCGCAGGGACTGGCCAGGCTGATGATCGAGACCGACGCGCCGTTCCTCGCGCCGGTGCCGCACCGCGGGAAGACGAACGAGCCCGCGTACCTGCGGCACACGGCTGCCTACGCGGCGACTATGCTGGGTGTCAGCCTGGACGAGCTGGCTGCGGCGACCACGGCGGCGGCCCGCGCCTTCTTCGGGCTCTAGCGCGGCCAGGGCCGCGCCTCAGGCCTCGTCGAACTTGCGGGCGAACAGCTGCTCCAGCTCGGCGAGCATCTGCGGCGCATCCTCGCCCGTGACGAGGAACTTGACCTTCGAGCCCTTGCCGGCCGCGAGCATCATGAGGCCCATGATGCTCTTGCCGTTCACCTGCTCCTCGTCCTTCTCGACGAAGACCTCGGATTTGAACTTGTTGGTGATCCGCACGATCATCGCCGCCGGGCGCGCATGGATCCCCAGCTTGTTCTGCACAACAAGCTCCTTCACCACGGCTTGGCCCGTGGGGGATGTTTCGGCGGGATTCATGGTGAGGGGATCAAGATGGGTCCTGAGAGAACGCCTACCCTCCGCAGGTACGCCCGGCTTGCAACTCAAAAACCTGCGGCCAGCATCAAAAGGGATGCTGAAAACAGCGATAATCGTACCCTGTAGGCTCGAGTCCAAGCGATTCCCCAGGAAGCTTTTACATAAAATTAGTGGGCGCGAGCTGGTGCGCTGGGTGGCCGACAGGATTGCGGGCGTGGCGCCGGAACTTGACCTGTGGTTTGCGGTGGACGACCCGCTCCTGCGGGACTGCCTTGCGCTGGCGGGCTACCGGACCGTCATGACCCGGGTCGACCACGCCAGCGGCACGGACAGGATTGCGGAGGCCAACCGGACCGTGAGGGCCGACCTCGTCATCAATGTCCAGGCCGACGAGCCGCTCGTGTCGGCGGGCCAGATTTCCCTCCTCGCCACGCTGATCGCCGGACCCGCGGACATGGCGACCCTCGCCACGCGGTTCACCGCCGCCGCGGATTTCTGCAACCCGAACCAGGTCAAGGTGGTATGCGACAAGGGGGGCCGGGCGAAGTATTTCTCGCGGGCCCCGATCCCGTACCCAAGGGACCTGGGGGGCAAGGTCGACGACGCATGGGTCGCCGCGAACCCCTGCTTCAAGCACCTGGGCCTCTACGCCTACAAGGCGGCCCTGCTCGAGGCCTTCGCCAGGCTGCCGATCGGCAGGCTGGAGGAGATCGAGCGCCTGGAGCAGCTGCGGGTGCTCGAGAACGGGCGCGAGATCGCCGTCGGCATCACCGGGGACCCCTCCATCGGCGTGGACACGGAAGAGGACGCCGGGAAGTTCGCGGCCTACCTCGGGCGGTCCCCGGGCGCGGGCCGGTGAACCGGTGAAGCCGAGCCGAGCCGAGTCGGGCCTAGTCCTCCTGCTCGCCTTCCTGGCGGGGTCGGCGGCGCTCTTCCGGATGGCCGACTCGCTCTCGCCTTTCGACGCGGACCAGTCGGTCGCGCACCACTACGAGTACCTGACCGAGGGCTTCCTCGCCGGGCACACGTCGCTCTCCGTGGCGCCGGCGGCGGACCTGGTGGCCCTCGGCGACCCGTACCGGCCCGGGCAGCGGATCTCGACCCGGCTCCTGGACGCGAGCCTGTATCAGGGCAAATACTACATTTATTACGGCCCGGGCCCGGCCGTCCTCCTCATGCTGCCGTGGCGGGTGCTGGCGGGCCACGAGATGCCGCAGCGGCTCGCCGTGGCCTCGTTCGGGTCCCTGGGCCTGGCGGCGCTTGCGCTCCTTGTCGCCTCGGTGAGGCGCCGCCATTTTCCCTCGGCGTCCGGCCTTGCGGCCGCCGGGGCCTTCCTCTGCGCGCTCTTCGCGTCGTGGCTCCCGGTCGTCGCCCGGCGGCCGCTCTTCTGGGAGCTGCCCATCGTCGCCGCGGTGGCGTGCCTCTGGTGGGCGCTCTACTTCCTCTGGAGATACCACGACTCAGGGGGGAGGATCGCGTGGGCGGCGGCGGCCGGGGCGGCCCTGGCGTTTGCGATCGCGAGCCGGGCCACCGACGTCTTCGCCGCGGGCGCCCTCCTCGTCATCCTCCTCGTCCCGGTGATCAGGTCGGGCCCCGGGGCGCGGCGCTGGTCGCCGTTTGTCCTCGCATCCTCGGTGGTCACCGCGGCGGGACTCCTGCTCCTTGTCTACAACCACGCGCGCTTCGGCCGGTGGCTTGAGTTCGGCCAGAGCTACCAGCTCTGGGGCGACGAGTACCGCAACATGAGGTTCCTGAGCCCGCAGTACATCCTCTTCAACCTGCGCCAGTACCTTGTGGGGATCGCCCGGCCGAGCCCGTATTTCCCTTTCGTGCGGCCTGCGCTGCCCGTGGACGGCCCGACGGGGTACATGGGGATCGACGAGGTCTACGGCGTCGCGTTCGCGGCGCCGATCCAGGCGGCGGGCCTGGCCGCGGTGGCCTGGGTCCTGCCGCGCCGGAACGAGGCCGGGAGCCGGTCCCTGGCGGTCACCGTGGCGGCGGGTGCCGCCTCGAGCGTCCTCGCCGGCCTCGTGCTCCTGTCCTGGGGCGGCGCCTGCTCGCGGTATGTCGCCGAGCTTTGGGCCGGATGGACGCCCGTCGCTGCGTTCGGCGTCCTTGCCGTCTTCAGCGACTGGGGCAAGGGCCGCACGGCGCTGCGTGCCCTGGTGGGGGCCGCGGGCTTGTGGACGGCCGGCTTTGTCCTCCTCGCCTCAGCCGATTACAACGGCATCGCGCGCAAGACGCAGCCCGCCGTCTACGACGCCTGCGCGCGGCTCCTGGACTACCCGAGCCTGTGGTGGATCAAGCTGAGGGGGATCGGATTCGGCCCGGTGGAGGTCCGGGTCCACGTCGCGCCCGGCGCGGGCTACGCGGAGACCCCGCTCCTCGAGTCAGGGCGCCGGGACCGCCTGAACCAGCTGGTCCTCGCGCACGGGAAGGACGGGACGACGCGGCTCCAGTTCAACCGGGACGGCAGCGACATGGGCCTCGGCGTGCCGCTGGCGGTGCGCGAGGGCGACGTGACGGCGCGGGTGACCGCGCCATGGCTCTATCCGCCGGCCGCGCATCCCTGGTGGGATGGCGTGGCGGATCCCGGGAGGCGCCGGGCGCTCCAGAGCGAGTACTCGATCGAGGTCGGGGGCGCCGGGCCGCTGGCGTACAGCCGAAGTGAGGACGCCGAGGAATATTTCCCGGGCGTCCTGTCCCAAGGGGACCCGGGAGCCGACCTCGGCTGGATCGCTTCGATTCGGCGGATCGCTCCGCCCTAGACCTGGCCGGCCTTGCGGGCCTCGACCATCCGGTAGAAGTCGACGAAGAGGGGATCGGCGTCGCTCGGGCCCGGGGCCGCCTCGGGGTGGTACTGGACGCAGAAGACCGGCAGCTCCTTGTGGCGCAGGCCCTCGACCGTGTTGTCGTTCAGGTTGTACTCCGTGATCATCGCGGCCTTGTTCTTGAGGCTGGCCGGGTCCGTCGCAAAGCCGTGGTTCTGGGCCGTGATCGACACCCGGCCCGTCTCGACGTTCTTGACCGGCTGGTTGCCGCCCCTGTGGCCGAACTTGAGCTTGAAGGTCGTGCCGCCGAGCGCGTGCGTGATCATCTGGTGGCCGAGGCAGATCCCGAACATCGGGAAGTTCGGCAGGAGGTCCGTGACGGTCTTGTAGATGTACGGCAGCGCCGCGGGATCGCCCGGGCCATTGGAGAGGAAGACGCAGTCGGGATTGTGCTCCCCGACCTGCGCGGCGGTGGCTGACGCGGGGAACACGTGCACCTCGAATCCGTGGCGAACGAGCTTGCGGTAGATCGTGCGCTTGGCGCCGTAGTCGAAGGCCGCGACCTTGAACTTGCGCGCCGGCGTCGACGGCACGCCGAAGGACGTGCCCACGGGAACGTAAGCGGCGTTGTGATTGGCCGGGTCGTCGTCCCGCCAGAGGTACGGCTCGGTGCAGGTGACGTCCTTCACATAGTCCGCGCCGGCCATGTCCTTCCAGCCCCGGGCGCGGGAGACCGCCTCCTCGTCCGATATGGGCAGCGTGCTCAGGCAGCTCTTCATCGCGCCGTCGACGCGGAGCTTCTTTGTCACCGCGCGGGTGTCGACCTCGCTGATGCCGGGGATGCCGTAGGCGGCGAGATAGTCGGCGAGGGAGCGCTTGGAGCGCCAGTTGCTGACGACCGGCGAGAGTTCCCGCACGACGAAGCCGCTTGCCTTCGGGCCCGCGGCCTCGGCGTCCTCCTCGTTGATCCCGTAGTTGCCGATCTGGGCGGCCGTCATCGTCACGATCTGCCCGAAATACGACGGGTCCGTCAGGATCTCCTGGTAGCCCGTCATCGACGTGTTGAAGACGCATTCACCCGCAATCGTGGCCTCGGCGCCGAATGCCAGGCCGCGGAACACGCTCCCATCCTCCAAGGCGAGCACGGCTGGTTTGTGGGTCGGCATCGAGGGTCGAACAAAGGCTCCCGGGACGGCTCTGCCAACCCCAAAAAGTCCATATTGACGACCCATTTGACATCATTCGTTAGGTGCCTAACCGTACCCGACCACCCAAATGCCCTACACCGAGGATCGCTCTTCATGGTTTGAAGGTCAGGGCCTATGGCAGCACGTCCCCGAGGCGGAGTGGTCCGACTGGGTGTGGCAGCTGAAGAACCGGATCACGACCCGGGAGCAGCTGGAGAAGTACATGACCCTCACGGAGGAGGAGAAGGCTGGCTGCGAGTACGCCAACAAGAAGCTGGCCCTGGCGATCACCCCCTATTTTTTCAACCTGATCGACCGGAACGACCCGGACTGCCCGATCCGCAAGCAGGTGATCCCGCGCGGGGCCGAGATGGTCGTCAGCGCCGAGGAGGGCCTGGATTCGCTGGGCGAGGACGCGCACTCGCCCGTCCCCGGCCTCGTCCACCGCTATCCGGACCGCGTGCTGTTCCTGGTGACGGACCGCTGCGCCGCCTACTGCCGGTACTGCACGCGCAGCCGCCTGGTCTCGAACGCCCAGGACTACAATTTCCACCCGGAATACGAGCAGGGCCTGCGCTACATCGAGGCGCACCCCGAGATCCGCGACGTGCTGCTCTCGGGCGGCGACCCGCTCCTGCTCTCGGACAAGAAGCTCGAGCACATCATCAGCCGCCTGCGCGCGATCAAGCACGTCGAGTTCATCCGGATCGGCTCCAGGATCCCCGTGTTCCTGCCGCAGCGCGTGACGCCGGAGCTCTGCGAGATATTCAGGAAGTACGGCCCCATCTGGATGAGCATCCATGTGAATCATCCCAAGGAGGCCACGGCCGAGCTGCGCGCGGCATGCGAGCGCCTCTCCTTCGCCGGCGTCCCCCTCGGCAACCAGAGTGTGCTGCTCAAGGGCGTGAACGACGATGCGGACGTCATGAAGGCGCTCGTCCACCGCTTGCTGCGCATGCGCGTGCGGCCCTACTACCTCTACCAGATGGACCTCATCACCGGCGGCAGCCACTTCAAGGTGGATGTGCGCAAGGGCATCGAGATCATCCGCGCCCTGCGCGGCAACACGACGGGCTACGCGGTGCCCCAGTACACGATCGACGCCCCCGGGGGCGGCGGGAAGGTGCCGGTCAACCCGGACTACGTGGAGAGCATCACCGACGACGAGGTCATTTTCCGCAATTACGAGGGCAAGCAGTACCGCTACCCCCTGAAGAGCACCGCCAAGGCCGTTGAGGGGGAGAACCCCATGGTCGAGGCCCCCATCATCGTATATTAAGGCGCTGGGGCGCAGGCAGTTGCCACTTTACAGCGGCTTTACCAAGTTTTCTTCGGAAAATTTGAATGTTTTGGGTTCCCGCACGTCTTACTCCGCGTAGTCAGCACTGTTCATAGAACAGTGAATGTTTGTAGTTCTTACGGTTTGCTTGGTGTTAGGTCACACGGGCCGCTTCGAAAGGAGCGGCTCTTGTGTTTATGGGGGTCGGCGGGTGCCGGAAGGCGGGCATAAAGAAAGCCGCCCACTTTCGCGGGCGGCTTCACCTATGAATAACTTGCGCTCTTAATTACGGCGCGTACGTGATCGTGCGAACACCGGCAACGCCCGTGATCGTGATCGTGGTGCCCTGCGAGAATCCGGCGGGATAGACCTCAAGCGCCACCGAGTTCAGCGCCTTGACGTACGTCGTGGGCCCGATCAGGTCGGTGATGATGACGGTCGAGACACCGTTCTCCAGGTAGTACTGGTCAGCACCGGCCGAGAGCTGGCGGGCGTTGTTCAATACGGCTTTGTCCTGGGAGTTGGTCCGGACCTTCTGGAACGCAGGGATCGCCATCGCGGCCAGGAGGCCGATGATGACGACGACGATCATGATTTCGACAAGGGTGAAGCCCTTGGTGGATTGGTTCATCTTCGTATGCATGTTGGTTTTATTGTTTTATAATATGCTTTTCCTGACATTGGCTAACGGGGGGAATGACGCAGAAACCCGGCTAAGGTGTCGAGTAATTGCCTCTCAGTTGCATCTGGCTACGCCCTATGTTACAGAAGTCGATGAGTTCTAAATTATTGTTCTAGAATGCCTAGTGTCATAGCGTGGTGCAGAATGCGCGCCATCGGTGTACGTAGAACTGCTCCTCTTTGCGCTCAACGACGAACCCGCACGCTGCGTGTCAGCGGATGCGATGGGACACGCGGCAATCCATGTGATCGGATGGGGGACATGGGCCGCGTTCGAGCAAAGGGAGCTGTGTGACGGAATATCGGAAAGCTATCATTTCATGGTCGACCTGTGGGACGTCCCCGAGCAGGCGGCGGATTTCCGAAGGCAGTCTGATGACGCCTTTTGGGAACTGAGGCTCTTTCCCCTGGTGCGGCGGCAAATGTCCTCCGAGAAGGATTATTACCACCATGCCCAGGACGACGCCATGGCGCTGGTGCGCCGCAAGCCTGAATGCGTCCCGGCGGGAGCCTGGGACGATATCAGCGACGCCCCCCGGGGGCTTGAACGGTATTTTCCGCCTCCGCACCCCTTCATCAACGAGTGGCACCGCGTGAATCCGCAGCCCGGCACGGCCTACGACCTTGGGCCAAGGTTCATCCAGCCAAGCTTCATCAATCGGCGCGACTTTGTCGTGCAGCTTGAGCGCCTCCATTCCATTGCGCCCTACGACACGCTGATCGACTACCAGCTCATCTATGCGAAGTACTCGATTTACCCCCCGCCGGAAGTCATTGAGAAAATCTACGGGGACAAGGTGGAGTATCTCGCGTCGCCCTGCGTGTGGATCGCCTCCCAGTCGACGGACAAGCCGGGGGAGTATGAAAAATGGATGGAAAGGGCCGCCACGCTGGCCCCGATCTACCGGAGGATCCTGGCGATCCACCTGGCGAGCCAGGGAGAGGATTCCAAGGCAGAGGCCAGCTTCCAGCGGTGGCTGTCGAACGAGACGGATGACGTGCTGATCGCGAACTCTGTCGAGTGGCTCATCGAGTACAAGGAAAGGACGGGTGCTTCCCAGGATGCCACGGCGCCCGCCACGAAGGCTTACGATTCGGGCTCCTCGACCGGCATGGCGGCGATGGCCCACCTCCTTGAAATCCGAAAGGAGTATGAGCGTGCCTACGGCATCTACGCTGTGATCCGCGAGCGCTATAACGAAAGCGCGCAGATGGTTGGATTCCTGATGCGCATGAAAAAAATCGGCTCTGCTTCGAGGCGCGACGAGCTCCTGGCCAGCCTGATGCAGTCAGACTTTCCGTCCGGGCTTGTGCCGGAGGACCTCAGGGCGCGCGGGGAAAAGCCTTCCCGGGGCGCCAGGGTTGAGAATCCCTATGACGAGACGGCGATCACGGGTCTGCGCTGGAAGGACGTCATCGTCGCCTTGAACGGCTACGCGGTCATCGATCCAGGCACCTTCTCACTCATCCGGGCAATCGACCCCGCCGCTCCCCTCAGCATCACCATCTGGCGGGACAACAAATACATCAGCCTGGCGCCTTGCGCCGGCAAGTACGTCTACGTAAGGCCCTATCTTCAATAGCGTTGAGTGACAGCCTAATACCAGGCATGGTCGCCCTTCTTATAGGCGATGTCGCCGTGGTAGGCGCCCGGGACCTCGATGTAGCGGACCGCCTGCGTGCAGCCGATCTCCGAGGAGAAGAAGCCGAGCACGGACAGCTCCTTCATCATCCTGAAATAATGCGTGGGCTGGTCCTTGGTCTTCTTGAGGGTGTAGGCCTTCTGCTCGGCATCCAGGGCGTTGGCGAAGTCCGTGCGCTGCGCGGGGGTGAGCTTGTCGAACGTGGCCCCGTACTTCGCCGTGCTCGCCGCGTTGATCTTGGCGAGGCCGTCCTGGAAAATCGCATGCTGCTTCTCGCTGTAGCACTCGTTCACCATCATGACCATGAAGGCGCCGATGCCGACATCGGCCGCCCCGGGGATGTCCGTCTTCGGCACGATCGTGTCGCCGATCTTGTCCAGGAGCGCGCGGTCGGCATCGCTGAAGGCGGGCATCGGGCCCTTGTCGGGCGCGGACTGGCCGCTCAGGAAGACCTCGGAGCCGATCATCACGCCGCCCATGAGGAGGGCGAGGCGCCTGACGGCCTCGCGGCGGTTCATCGCGAGCGGGCCCTGTGCGGGTGAGGGAGGATTCATGGGGTCGTTGGGGTTCAAACGTCGCCTTTCTTTAGCGCGTCGGCCGCGAAGTTCGCGGCACGGGCGGTCATCGCCATGTAGGTGAGGGAGGGGTTGACGCATGAGGACGACACCATGCAGGAGCCGTCGGTCACGAACACGTTCGTCGCGTCCCAGACCTGGTTGTGTTTGTTCAGGACGGAGGTCCTGGGGTCGCGGCCCATGCGCGCGGTGCCCATCTCGTGGATGCCCTGCCCGAGCGCATAGCCGTTGTCGTAGGGCTTCACGTTCTTCAGGCCCGCGGCCACGAGCATCTCGGCGGCGTCGTTGGCCATGTCGACGCGCATCTTCTTCTCGTTGGGCCCGATCGCGCAGTCAAAGTTGAGGACCGGCAGGCCCCACTTGTCCTTCACGGCCTTGTCGAGGGTGACCTTGTTGTCGTGGTTGGGGAGCACCTCGCCGAAGGCGGTCATGCCGACCTGCCAGCTGCCGGGCTCGCAGAGGGCGTCCTTCATGGGGGCGCCGATGCCGATCTCGGCGACCTCGCGCTGCCAGCCCTTGCGGTCCGCGGAGCCCTGGTAGCCGAAGCCGCGGGTGTAGTCGCGCTTGTCGCCAAAGAGGTTCCGGAACCGGGGGATGTAGAAACCGTTCGCCCGGCGCCCGAAGACGTACCGGTCCAGGAAGCCGTCAACCTCGCCGGACGCGCCCGCGCGGAAGTGGTGGTCCATGATGTTGTGGCCGAGCTCGCCGCTGCTGCTTCCCAGGCCGTCCGGCCAGACCTCGGTGGCGGAGTTCATGAGGACCCAGGCCGAGTTCATCGACGAGGCGCAGAGGAAGACGATCTTCGAGTTGTACTCGTAGGTCTGCCTCGTCTCGGCGTCCAGGATCTCGACCCCGGTGGCCTTCTTGCTGTCCTTGTCGTAGACGATCCTTGTCACGATCGAGAACGGCCTGAGCGTCAGGTTCCCGGTCTTCACCGCGGCCGGCAGGGTCGAGGACTGCGTGCTGAAGTAGGCCCCGAACGGGCAGCCCAGGTCGCATTTGTTGCGGTACTGGCAGTTGTTGCGCCCGTTGTGCGCGACGGAGAGGTTCGCGACGCGCCCGATGATCATGCGGCGCGAGTCCTTGTAGTGCGCCTTGATGCGGGCCGCGACGTCCTTCTCCACGACGTTGAGTTCCATCGGCGGCAGGAAATTGCCGTCCGGCAGCTGCTCCATGCCCTCCATGGACCCGCTTATCCCGGCCCAGGCCTCGGCGTGGTCGTACCACGGGGCCATGTCCTCGTAGCGGATCGGCCAGTCGACGCCGACACCCTCGTTCAGGTTCGCCTCGTAGTCGAAGCGGTTCCAGCGGTAGCTCTGGCGGCCCCACATGAGTGAGCGCCCGCCGACATGGTAGCCGCGGAACCAGTTGAACGGCCGCGTCTCCACGTAGGGGGACTCATGGTCCTTGACCCAGTAATTGGCGTTGGCCTCGTGCATGAACCCGTCCCGCAGCGGGATCGGGTGCTCTTCGCGCGTCTTGTTGGAGAGGCGGTCGCGGTGGGGGACCTCCCACGGCGCCTTCAGGGCGTTCACGTAGCCCGTGATGTGCTCGATGTTCTCTCCCCTCTCGAGCATGAGGACCTTGAGGCCGTTCTCGGTCAGCTCCTTGGCGGCCCAGCCTCCGCTCACTCCGGAACCGATCACAATTGCATCAAAGGACTGTTCGCTCATGGACGTTTTTTAGGGGGTTGTATGCGAGGGGTTCTCGAATGTTTATCAGTGCGGCCCCGGCACTCTTCAAGAGTTTCCTTTGCCGCGGCGGAAGCCAACCATTTGTCCGCATTCGACTTTTCTCAAGGCCGGTGACACGTTTGGCGACCCAACCCCGATGAAATCCCTCACCCTCAGTATCCTCGGCGCGGCCCTGCTCGCCTGCGCGCCGCCCGCCAAGGCCGACGGCACCCTCGGAATCTTCACCGACCACGGCGACATTGGCCCCGTCAGCAAGCCCGGATCGGTGACCTACGACGCCTCCGCGCGGGCCTACACGGTCGGCTCGAGCGGCGCCAACATGTGGTTCAAGACGGACGCGATGCAGTACGTCTGGAAGAAGGTCTCGGGCGACATCTCGATCGCGGCCGATGTCTCCTTTGTCGGCACGAGCACGCAGCCCCACCGCAAGGCCTGCCTCGTCATCCGCCAGGACCTCGACCCGGGCTCCGCCTACGTCGACGTGGCGCGCCACGGGGACGGGCTGACCTCCCTCCAGTTCCGCGACGCGAAGGACGGCATCACGAGGGAGATCCAGACCAACGTCGCCTCGCCGACGCGCGTGCGCCTCGATAAGATCGGCGACACGGTCTACCTGTCGGTCTCGGCGGCGGGCGAGGACCCCCATCCGTCCGGCGCCGTCTTCACGCTCCGCTTCACCAACCCCTTCTATGTCGGCCTGGCGGTGTCGGCCCATGACAACGACGCATTCGAGACGGCGGTGTTCTCCAGGGTGAGCCTGGGACCGGCGTCGGACGCCGCGGCGGTCCCCCAGCCGGACCTGCACATCATCACGCTGCCCTCGGGCGACCGAAGGGTGACGGACCACTGATCCGCGGTGGGCGCGTACCCCGGGCTGGCGGCGCAATTGTTTTTGCGCGTCGGCCCGGTGCGCCTTCACATGTCATCCGATGATCTCACTGCAAGAGGGTAGGGGAGGCGCCGCGGGCAAGCCCGCGGCGCGCGTGCTGAGCCTGCGGATGGTCGTGATCGGAGCGCAGCCCCGCGTTTGGAGGCGCCTCTTGGTCCGCGAGACGATGTGGCTCTCGCGCCTCCACGACTCCATCCAGATCGCCTTCGACTGGTTCGACTACCAGACGCACTCCTTCGCGCTCGACGACCTGAAGTTCGGCAACCCGGTCAAGCGCGACGAGCTCAACATCGAGGACGACCGCGACGTCACGCTCGGCGACCTGAACCTGGCGAGCCGCGACCGCATGATGTACGAGTACCACATCGGCGAGGGCTGGAAGGTGGACGTCCGCGTCGAGAAGGCGGCGGCGCCGGGCAAGGGCGTGCAGTATCCCCTCTGCACGGCCGGCGAGCGCGCGGGCCCCCCGGAGGACTGCGGCGGCGTCGAGGCCTTCCACGACATGCTCGCCTGCCTGAAGGAGCCGAACTCCGACCTCGGCCGCGAGTGGCTGGGCTGGCTCGGCCCCGACTACGATCCCGGGGTCTGCGACCTCGACAAGGTGAACAAGGGCCTGCGCAAGCTCGGGAAGTAGCCGCTCAGGCCTTCTGGGCCGAGAGCTTCTCCTTGAGGTTCGTGATGCGCTGTTTCGACTCGCCGTTGCGCACGGCCATGGCATAGGCCGCCGGCTCGCCCACGATGAACACCTTCCTGCGGCCCCGGGTGATCGCGGTGTAGAGCAGGTTGCGCTGGAGCATCATGAAATGCGCCTTGAGCAGCGGCACGACGACCACGGGGTACTCGCTGCCCTGGGACTTGTGGATGCTGATCGTGTAGGCGAGGGCGAGGTCGCCCATCTCGCCGCGCGTGAAGGCGTGCCGCTCGCCGTCGAAGTCCGCCTCGATCTGGCCCGCCTCGGGGTCCACCGCCGTCACCGCACCGATGTCCCCGTTGAAGAGGTTCTTGTCATAGTTGTTCCGCAGCTGGATCACCTTGTCCCCGCTCCGGAACTCGCCCGACTGGGTCTTGATGGCCCGACCCCTGGGGTTGAGGGCCCCCTGGAGCTGCAGGTTGAAGTTGGCGACGCCCGCGACGCCCTTGTGCATCGGCGCCATGACCTGGACGTCCGCGATCGGGTCGCACCGCTCGAAATTCCGGGGTATGAAGTCCGCGCACAAGTGGATCACCTTCCTCAGGCAGTCCTCGGCCGAGTCGGCGACGATGAATGTCAGGTCGCTGGACGGCGGGATCGCGTCGATCGAGGTCACGACGAGCGGGAGCGACGTGTCGCCGGAATTGATGGCGTGCGCGGTCGTCACGATGCCGCTCTGGCCCTCCTGGCGGAAGATGACCGACAGCCGCGTGACCGGCGCGCGGGAGGCCGTGATCAGGTCCTGGAGGACGTTGCCCGCGCCGACGCTCGGGAGCTGGTCCGTGTCGCCGACCAGGAGCAGGTGCGCCCGCGCGGGCACCGCCTGGAACAGCGCCGAGGCGAGCCGCGTGTCCAGCATCGAGACCTCGTCCACGATCAGGAAGTCCGTCGCCAGCGGGTGGGCCTCGTTCGCCGTGAACCCCGCCGCGGGGTCGTACTTCAGGAGCCGGTGGATGGTCGACGCGTAGCCTCCGGTCGTCTCGGAGAGGCGCTGCGCCGCGCGGCCCGTCGGCGCCGCCAGGTGCACGCGCACCCCCTTAGCCTTGAGGATGCTGACCAGCGAGCGCAGCGTGGAGGTCTTTCCCGTGCCGGGACCGCCGGTCAGGATGGAGACCTTGTTGCGGAGCGCGTTCTTGACGCCGTCCCGCTGCAGGTCGTGGAACGGGAAGCCCGCCTTGGCCTCGGCCCATTCCAGGGCGGCGTCCACCTTGATGGGGGGCAGTCCGCTCGCGACGCGCAGCAGCCTCGCGGTCGCCTCGGCGATCTTGCGCTCGTAGCGGTCATTGGACGGCAGCTGGATGAGGCCCGAGCCCGGGAGCGGCGACTCGACCCCCGCGGGAAGGTGCCGGACCAGCTGCTTCGCGCCGACGAGCGCCTCGATCCGCGCCGTCACCAGCTCCGCCGACGTCTGCAGCATCTCGGAGGCGTGGTCGCGCAGCTTCTCCTCCTGGAAGGCCGTGTGGCCCTCCTCCTGGAGGATCTCCATCGCATAGAGTATGCCGGCCTCGAGGCGGGGCGGGGCGTCGTTGGCGAAACCGAGGTTGATGGCGATCTTGTCCGCGGTCTTGAAGCCGATGCCCTCGATCTCCCGCGCCACGCGGTAGGGCTCCGTGGTCAGGACCACCTTGGCCTGCGAGCCGTACTGCTTGACCACCTTGATGCACTGGGAAGGGCTGACGCCGTAGGTCTGCAGGAAGATGTAGAGCTCGCGCTCCGTCCTCTTGCCGTCCCACGCCTGCTTGATCGCCGTCGCGCGCTTGCGGCCTATGCCGGGCACGTCCCGCAGGCGCCCCGACTCCTCGCTCAGGATGCGGAAGGTGTCGGTGCCGAAGGCGTCGACGATCTTGTTGGCGTAGACCCGGCCGATGCCGGGCACCAGGCCGCTCCCGAGGTACTTCCGGATGCCATAGACGCTCGCCGGCAGCTCGCTCTTGAAGGAGGCGATCTTGAACTGCGCCCCGTGCTGGGAGTGACGGGTCCATTCGCCCGAGAGGTGGAGCGTCTCGCCGCACTCCACGCCCGGGAGGGCCCCCACGATCGTCACCGCCTCGGGCTTGGCCCCGGCCTGCTCCGCATCCGGCCGGAACTCGGCGATCGTGTAGTGGTTCTCCTCGTTCAGGAAGATGATGCGCTCGAGGACGCCGGTCAGCGAGGAGGATTCGGAAGGGGCGGGCACGGGCTTCTGTGAGTCTCCCGAGCGATGGTGCAGAACCCCCGGAAAATCAATGGCGCATCTCATCCGGCGTTGCCCCGGCCGCGGGAATGGGGCCAGGATGGGTCCATGGCCCGACTCCCGCGCGCCTCCGTGGCGCTCCTCCTTCTCCTGGCCCGGCCGGCGCGCGCGGACGACGCCGGCGCGGACGAGCCGGCCCTTCGCCAGCTGAACAGCGAATACGTCAGGGCCTTCCTCGCCTGCGACGTGGAGCGTTTCCGCTCGCTCCTGACCGACGACTTTGGCGGCGTCCTTGCGGACGGCCGGGTCATCGACAAGGCCGAGTTCCTGCGCGAGGCGAGCGTGCGCCCGGACGCCCGGGATCTGCGCCTGCACGACGTCACGATCCGCGGCTACGGCGATTCCGCGACGGTCGTGGCCCTGGTGACCTACCGCCGGGGCGACGGGACGGCCGTCCGCACCCGGTACTCAAGCCTCTACGTGCGGCGCGGCGCCGGCTGGGCGATCGCCTGGGTGCAGTGGACGAGGGTCACCGCGCCATAGTTTTGGTCTGGCGCGCCGCGCGGGTGTGCCCGAGATTCCCGCTGATGCCCGCGAGTCTGGAATCCACGAGCGCCCGCGCAACGAGCCGCACCGAGGGGACGCTGCTCGACGTCGCCCTTGAGGGGCCGTGGAGGCTTGACGGCGAGACGCCGCGCTGGACCGAGCTCGTGTCCGGGGCGAGGCCGGCTTCGGTCCGCATAAGCGCCGACCGGGTCTCCCACTGGGACACGTCGCTCGTCGCCTTCCTGGGCGAGGCCCAGCGCTGGTGCACCGACTCCGGCGTCCCCTGCGACACCTCGCGTCTCCCCCAGAAGATGCGCGTGCTTTCCCGGCAGTTTGAGTCGGCCCTTCGGACCTGCGGCCACGACGACCACTCCCAGAGCCTCGTCGTCGAGGTCGGCCTCTCGACCCGGTATTTCGGGCGCCAGATGCGCAAGTTCCTGGGGTTCGTCGGGGAGTGCTGGATCGACACGGTCCGCCTGGTCACCGGAAAGGCGGGCCTGCGCTGGCCCGACTGCCTCGCCGAGATGCAGCGCTGCGGCGCGATGGCGCTGCCGATCGTCAGCCTCATCAGCTTCCTGGTGGGCGTCACGCTGGCCTATTCCGGGTCCATCGTGCTGAAGCGCTTCGGCGGCGAGATCTGGGTGGCGGACCTGATCGGCGTCGCCATGACCCGTGAGATGGGCGCCCTCATGGCCGCCGTCGTCCTCTCGGGTCGCACGGGCGCGGCCTTCGCCGCCGAGATCGGGAGCATGAAGGCGAACGAGGAGATCGATGCGCTGTCGACCCTGGGAATCTCGCCGATCCGGTTCCTCGTGATGCCGCGCGTCCTCGCGCTGGGCCTGATGATGCCGCTCCTGGCCATGTACGCCAACTGCCTGGGCATCCTCGGCGGCATGGCCGTCTCGTACCTGACGCTCGACATACCGCCGGCGGCGTACTGGGTCGAGATGCTGACTATCGTCACCGTGCAGGACGTCGCCGTCGGGTTGATCAAGGCCGTCGTCTTCGGGATCATCGTCGGCATCACGGGCTGCCTGCGCGGCCTGGAGGCCGAGCGCAACGCCTCGGGCGTCGGCAACGCCGCGACGTCGGCCGTCGTCACCGCCATACTCCTCATCATCGTGGCGGACGCGATCTTCGCCATACTCTTCAACGCCATAGGCCTATGATCCACGACGCCACGCCGGCCATCGAGGTGAAGGGCCTCGAGTGCCACTTTGACGACCGGGCGGTCCTTGAGGATGTCTCGTTCAGGGTCAGCCCCGGCGAGATCTTCTTCATCATCGGCGGCTCGGGCTGCGGAAAGACGACGCTCCTGCGCAACATGGTGGGGCTGATCCGCCCGGGGAAGGGTGAGGTCCGGTTCAACGGCCGGCCCTTCACCGACGCCGACACGGCGAACCGCCGCTCCATGCTGAAGACCTTCGGCATGCTGTTCCAGAGCGGGGCCCTCTGGACGTCGCTGACGCTGTCCCAGAACGTGGCGCTTCCCCTGGAGGAGTACACCAAGCTCCCCGCGGACGAGATCCGCAACATCGCGACCTTCAAGCTGGCGCAGGTCGGCCTGACGGGCTTTGAGGAGCACTACCCCTCGGAGCTCAGCGGCGGCATGCGCAAGCGGGCCGGCCTCGCCCGCGCCCTGGCGCTGGACCCCTCGATTGTCTTCTTCGACGAGCCGTCCGCGGGCCTCGACCCGGTCACGGCTCGGCAGATGGACGACCTCATCGTCCAGATCCGGGACACCTTCGGGACGACGATCGTCATCGTCTCCCACGACGTGGAGTCGATCTTCGGGATCGCGGACCGCGTGATCATGCTCGACCGCGAGAAGCACGGGATCATCGCCGAGGGCAAGCCCGCCGAGCTGGTCGCGCCGGGCGGCGACCCCCGCGTCCTAGAATTTTTGACACGGCGGCCCGCCCGGGCAGTCTAGCCCGAGCCTTTCGCGAACACGCCACGCCATGAAGACCAAGATCAGTCCAGCCGTCGTCGGGGCCTTCGTCCTCGGGGCATTCGCGCTCGGGATCATCGCGCTCCTGGCCGTTGGCAGCCTGAGCCTCTTCTCCAAGCCCGAGCGGTTCATGGTCTACTTTGACGAGGCGGTCAGCGGCCTGGACGAGGGCTCGCCCGTCAAGCTGCGCGGCGTGCGCGTGGGCCACGTCGTGAGCATCTCGATCCGCTACGACCGGGCGACGGGCCAGTCGGAGGCGGCGGTGCTGTGCGAGCTCGCGCGCGGGTCCATCTCCGACGAGAAGGGCCAGATCCTCGACGTGTCCGACCGGAGCGCCCTGCAGGCCCTGGTTGACCACGGCCTGCGCGCCCAGCTTGAGCTGGGCGGCCTCGCCACGGGCCTGCTCTTCGTCGAGCTCGATTTTATGGACCCGTCGAAGTACCCGGACAAGAGCGACACGACGGAGATCAGGTACGTCGTCGTCCCGTCGGCGCCCTCCGACCTGTCCGAGTTCCGCGCGAGCGCGTCGACGCTTCTCGCGAACGCCACGACGCTGCTCGGCAAGATGCAGCAGATTGACTTCCAGGGCCTCTCCACGGAGCTCAAGAAGCTGGTGGTCGAGACGCGCATGCGGATGGAGGGGGTCGACTTCAAGGGCCTGGCAAGCCAGTGGAAGAAGACCGGCGAGTCCATCGACGCCCTCGCGCGCTCGCCCGACACGATCCATTCCCTGGAAAACCTGAACAAGACGCTCGAGGTCCTGCGCACGTCGGTGACCCGGCTCGACGGCCAGGTCGACACGAATGGCAGGGAGCTCCGCGAGACGCTGGTCCAGGCGAAGGCCGCGCTGGAGTCCTTCAATGCGGCCGCGACGTCGGCCAAGGGCTTCATCAACGCGCAGCAGAGCTTCGGCGCGGACACGAGCCGCGCGCTCGACAAGGTGGCCGACGCCGCCGAGTCGGTCCAGAGGCTCGCCGACTTCATCGAGCGCAACCCGAACGCGCTCGTTTCGGGGCGCAAGGAGCCCAAGTGAACCCGAGGACGCCATGACACCCACAAATCCCCATCCCCTCCGGCGGGTTGCCGCCCTTGCGGCCCTCGTCGTTCTCGCGGCGGTGCCGGGCTGCAACGTCGTTGCCCCGGCCCAGGACGACCCGACGCGTTACTTCGTCCTCTCCGACCCTCCGGCGCAGTCCGTCCCGTCCGCGCCGTCGTCGTCCGCCATGCGGATCGGACTGAAGGCCGTGCAGCTTGAGAATTACCTGAAGCGCCGGGACATGGTGGTCAGCACCGCTTCGAACGAGGTGCAGTTCGAGGACTACCGGCGCTGGGCCGAGCCCCTGGACGTCGCCATCGGCCGGGTGCTGCGCACCACGCTCGTGGCCTCGAGCGGCATCGGCCAGGTCCTGATGGAACCGTTCCCATTTGACGGCCAGCGCGACTACGACGTCTCGGTCGACGTGCGCAGCTGCGAGGGCACCCTTGTGGGCGGCAGGTACGAGGCCTCCTTCTCGGCGGTGATCGAGATCTCGAGCGTCGGCGCGGAGCCGCGCGTGGTCGCCCGCAAGCTCTTCGTGGCTCCGTCGGCGGCGTGGGACGGCAGCGACTACGGCCGCCTGGCGAGCCTGCTGAGCGCCGACGTCGCGGCGCTGGGCCAGGAGATCGCCTCCGACCTCCCCGCCAGGAATTGAGCCTATCGCAGGGCGGCGGCGATGCGCTCCAGCGCCTTCTCGACGTTCTCGCGGCTGTTGAAGGCGCTGATGCGGACGTGCCCCTCGCCGCACTTTCCGAAGCCGGCACCGGGCGTGCAGACGACCTGGGCCTTGTTGAGCAGCAGGTCGAAGAATTCCCAGGAGTCGCGTCCCACGTTGATCCACAGGTAGGGCGCGTTGTCGCCGCCGACGCAGGGCAGGCCGAGCTTGCCCACGGCCGCGCGGATGAGCTGCGCGTTCGCGAGGTAGAAGTCGGTTAGGGCGCGCGCCTGCTGGAGGCCGGCCGCGCTGTACACGGCGGCGGCGGCCTTCTGGATCGGGTACGCCACCCCGTTGAACTTCGTCGTGTGCCTGCGGTTCCAGAGGGCGTGGAGCGCCTGGGGCTTTCCGGACGCGTCGTACCCCATCAGCGTCTTCGGGACCACCGTGTACGCGCAGCGCGTGCCGGTGAAACCCGCCGTCTTCGAGAAGCTCCGGAACTCGATCGCGACCTCGCGGGCGCCCTCGATCTCGTAGATGGAGCGGGGGATCGCCGGGTCGCGGATGTAGGACTCGTAGGCCGAGTCGAAGAGGATGACGGCCTTGTTCTCGCGGGCGTAGTCGACCCAGGCCTTCAGCTGGGTGCGGGAGGCGACGACGCCGGTCGGGTTGTTGGGGAAGCAGAGGTAGATCAGGTCGGCGGCCACCTTCGGCACCGCCGGCACGTAGCCGTTCGCCGCGGTGGACTCCAGGTAGAGGATCCCCTCGTACCGACCGTCCACGGACGGGCCGGTCCGGCCGGCCATGACGTTGGTGTCGACATAGACGGGGTACACCGGGTCGGGGATGGCCAGCCGGATGTCGGTGGCGAAGATCTCCTGGATGTTGCCACAGTCGCACTTCGCGCCGTCGGAGATGAAGATCTCGTCGGCCTCGATCCTGCAGCCGCGGCCGGCGTAGTCGTGCTGCGCGACGAGATCGCGCAGGAAGGCGTAGCCCTGCTCCGGCCCGTAGCCCTTGAAGGTCGGGCGGCGGGACATCTCGTCCGTGGCGGCGTGGAGCGCCTCGACGCACGCCGGCGGCAGGGGCTCCGTGACGTCCCCGATCCCGAGGCGGATGACCGGCTTGTCGGGGTTGGCCGCGGTGTACGCGTTGACCCGGCGCGCGATGTCCGCGAACAGGTACGAGGCCTTCAGCTTGAGGTAGTTCTCGTTGATTCGGATCATGGGATTGTTCGTAAAGGGGGGGGTAAGTGGGCCCTTTCGGGCCGAAAACCTTGAACAAACCGCCCGGGACCGCTTTGTTCAAGCCCTCGTTACCCCCATGGACACAATCGATTCGGTGTCGAACATGCGAGCGCTGGCCACCCGTCTCGGGTCCGCGAAGGGCGGGGTGTCGATGGTCCCGACGATGGGCGCGCTCCATGCCGGCCATGAGGCGCTGATCAGGGAGGCCGTGTCCGCAGGCAAGCCGGTGGTGGTCGTCCTGTTCGTCAACCCGTTGTCCTTCGGCTCGAACGAGAGCTTTGCAGGCTACCCGCGAAGCCTTAAGGCAGACCTCGAGCTGTGCGGAAAGCTCGGTGTCGCCGCAGTCTTCACGCCGTCGCCGGAGGAGCTGTATCCCAAGGGATTCTCGACCTTCGTGACCGAGGAATCCGTGAGCAAGCCGCTCTGCGGCGTCTCGCGGCCCACGCACTTCAGGGGCGTCACGACGCTGGTCGCCAAGCTGATTAATATCATCCGGCCGGCGAGGATCTACGTCGGCCAGAAGGACCCGCAGCACATCGCCGTCCTGCGCAAGATGGCGGCCGACATGAGCTATGACGTGGAGTTCGTGGTCGTCCCCACGGTGCGCGAGGCCGACGGCCTGGTTGTCGGCGTGCGCAACCGCCAGATCACGCCGGCCCTCCGGACGGAGGCCGCCTCGATCAACAAGGCGCTCAGGCGGGCGAAGGAGATGGTCGACTCGGGCGTGCGCAGCACCGACCGGCTTGTCGCGGAGGTGACCCATATCGTCGGCCAGCACAACCGCGTGCGCATCATCTACGCCCAGATCGTGGATCCCGTCACGATGGAGGCGATGCGCGAGATCATCCCGGGCAAGACGCTCTTCTGCATCGCGGCCTGGGTGGACGAGGTGAGGCTGACGGACAACCAGCCGCTCTGACCCTCCCGGAATGCCAGAGACGTTTCGAAGGATCGGCATCGTCGGGTCGGGGGCGATAGGGTGCTACTTCGGGGCGCGCCTGGGGATTGCGGGCGCCGACGTGCGCTTCCTCATGCGCGGCGACCTGGCGGTGGTGCGCGCCCGCGGCTCGATCCTCATCCGCGAGGCGGGCGGGACCTCCGCGCTGCGCCCCGTGGCCGCATTCGGGTCCGCGGCCGAGGTGGGACCCGTCGACCTGGCCCTCGTCGCCCTGAAGACGACATCGGCCGACCATGCGAGGGGCCTTGTCGAGCCGCTCCTGGGACCGAACACGGCCATCCTCACGCTCCAGAACGGGCTGGGCGCCGACGAATTCCTTGCCGGGCTTTTTGGCGAGGAGCGGATCCTGGGGGGCCTCGTGTTCATGGCCATCAGCCGGACGGGCCCGGGTGAAGTGAGGATCTTTCATCCCGGGATGGTCACGATCGGGGAGCTGGGCCGGCCGCCTTTGGCCCGCACGCGGGAACTCGCGGAGCTCCTGTCCCTCTCGGGCATGAAGGTGGAGGTGGTCGACAACCTCCTGGAATCGCGGTGGCGCAAGCTCATGTGGAACATCCCGTTCAACGGGCTCTCGATCGCCGAGGGCGGCATCACAACCGACCGCATCTGCGCCCTCCCGGCCCTCGCCGCCGAGGCGCGGGCGCTGATGCTCGAGGTCCAGGCCGCGGCGAAGGCCTTTGGCTTCTCGATCCCCGACGCCTACCTGGAAAAGCAGTTCACGGTGACGCCGCCCATGGGCGCCTACCAGCCGTCGAGCCTCATTGATTTCCTGGCGGGACGGGAGGTCGAGGTGGAGGCGATCTGGGGCGAGCCGATGAGGAGGGCGCAGGCAGCGGGGGTCCGGATGCCGCGGCTTTCACATCTTTATTCCCGGCTGGTTTCGCTGTGCCCCGCGGGAACCCTTCCGTCCATCCCTTGAGGGCGCCGTTCATCCGTTTCCGCCTTCGTTTCGCCCCCATCTCGCTTGCGAACAGGGCCATGTGGGGGATCATTGGCGGATGCTAAAAACGAAGTTGGCGGCGGGATTGGCCGCCTTGTTTCTTTGTGTCGCGGCCTTTGGGGATGTCGACCCGTCGACGATGGATTTATCCGTCAAGCCTCAGGATAATTTCTACCTTTACGCCAACGGCACCTGGCTAAAGAACAACCCGATCCCGCCGGAGTTCACCTGGTGGGGCACGGCTCCGATTATCAGGGACCGCAACACGGAGAACCTCAGGAAGCTATGCGAGGCCGCCGGGGCGAAGGGCCCGGCCGGAACGGGGGTCGAGAAGATGGTGGGTGACTTCTACGCGAGCGGCATGGACGAGGCCGCCGTCAACGCCGCGGGATTCGCGCCGCTCCAGGCGGAACTGGACAAGATCAATGCGGTCGCCACCCCCAGGGACGTATTCCTCGAGGTCGCAAGGCTGGACGCGATGGGCCTCGATGCCGGGTTCAACTTCGGCAACGGCCTCGACTTCAGGGAGAGCACGATGAACATCGCCCAGCTGTACCAGGGCGGCCTCGGGCTGCCTGACCGGGACTTCTATTTCAAGGACGACGACAAGGCCAAGGCGATCCGGGAACAGTACGTCGAGCACGTCTCGAAGTCGCTCCAGCTCATCGGCGAGGAGCCCGCCGCCGCCGCCAAGGATTCCGCGGCCATCATGCGCCTGGAGACCGTGCTCGCGGGGGCATCCCTCACGCGGGAGGTCCTGCGCAACCCCAATGCGAGCTACCACAGGATTCCCGTCCCCGACCTCGCAAAATGGACGGGCGACCTGGACTGGCCGGCGTACTTCTGGTCGGTCGGTGCCCCGCATTTCGACCAGATCAACCTTGCCCACCCGGAATTCTTCAAGGCGTTCGCGGCGCAGCTGAACACGGCTCCGGTGTCCGACTGGCAGGCGTACCTGCGCTGGTGCCTTGTCCGCGGGTTCTCGCCCTACCTGTCCGATGCGTTCGTGAACGAGGACTACCACTTCAACGGCCAGCTCCTCGCAGGAACCAAGGTCATACGCCCGCGCTGGAAGCGGGTGGTCGCCGAGGTCGACGGCGACGCGGGTGACCAGCTCGGGCAGCTCTATGTGGCCCAGTATTTCCCCCCGGGGGCGAAGGCCAGGATGCTGGAGCTTGTCGCAAATGTGAAGGCGGCCCTGAAGGAGGACATCTCGGGCTTGGCATGGATGGACGCGCCGACCAAGGTGAAGGCGATCGAGAAGCTGGACGCCATGGGAGTGAAGATCGGCTACACGGACAAGTGGAGGGACTACACCGGCCTCGTCATCGACCGGGGCCCCTACGTCCTGAACGTGCTCCGTGCGCAGCAGTTCGAGTTCCGCCGCGACCTGTCGAAGATAGGCAAGCCCATTGACCGGACCGAATGGGGCATGACGGCGCCCACCTTCAACGCCTACAACAACTGGGTGAGGAACGAGATCGTGTTCCCCGCGGGCATCCTGCAGCCGCCGGTATTCGGGCTCGGCTATGACGACGCCGCAAACTACGGCTCGATCGGCGCCGTGATCGGGCACGAGATGACGCACGGCTTCGACGACCTCGGGCGCCAGTTTGACGCGCACGGCAACCTCGCGGACTGGTGGAGCGTCGACAGCGCCAACAATTACCAGGCCCGCGCGGCGGCCATCGTGAAGCAGTTCGACGCCTACACGGTGCTGGACGGGCTCCACGTGAACGGGATCCGCACCGAGGGCGAGAACATCGCCGACCTCGGAGGCCTCAAGATCGCCTACGCCGCGTTTGAGAAGACCATGGTGGGCAAGCCGCGCACTCTCATCGACGGGTTCACCCCCGAGCAGCGCTTCTTCATCAGCTACGCTTCCTACTACAGGGCCCTGGTGCGCCCCGAGTCCCGCCGCCTCAGGACCCAGGTGGATCCCCACTCGCCCGAGGAGTTCCGCACCAACGGCCCCCTCTCGAACTTCCCTCCCTTCTTTGACGCGTTCAACGTGCCCGAAGGCGCGCCCATGCGCCGGGCCATATCCGACCGCGTGGAGATCTGGTAACCGCCGCTTATTTCTATGAAACCATACCACTTATTTGCAGCCGCCCTCTGCATCGCCCCGGCATGCCTCGCCGACTTCGACACCAAGAACATGGACACCTCGGTCAAGCCGAGCGTGGACTTCTATGAGTACGCCGACGGGACCTGGCTGAAGACGACGACGCTTCCCCCGGACCACCCGACAACGGGCTCCTTCGACATCCTCCAGGACAACAACGAGAAGATCCTCCACGCCATCGTGGAGAAGGCCGCTTCGGCGACGAACCCCGGCTTCATAGAGAAGATGGTGGGCGACTTCTACAGCAGCGGGATGGACGTCGCGGCGATCGATGCGGCAGGGGTCACGCCCTTGAAGCCCGACTTCGACCTTATCGACGCACTGCAGTCGGCAGCCGGGTTTCCGGCGGTGGTCGCGCGCCTGCACCGCGTCGGGGTCGACGTCTGCTTCGGTTTCGGCTCGGAGCCTGATCCCAAGAACAGCGACATGACCATAGGGAGCACGGGCCAGGCGGGACTGGGCCTGCCGGAGCGCGACTACTACACCCGGGACGACGACGGCTCGAAGAAGCTGCGCGGCCAATACATCGCGCATGTCACCAAGATGCTTGAATTCGCCGGCGAGCCGGCGGCCCAGGCGGCGGCTGATGCCGCCGCGATCCTCAGGCTCGAGACGGCCCTCGCCATGGGATCGAGGAAGGCGGTGGACCTGCGCGACCCCGTCGCAAACTACCACAAGATGCCGATTGCCGACGCGCAGAAGTTGATGCCGCATTTTGACCTTGAGGCGTACCTGACGGGCATGGGCCTGGCGGACAGGGGCGCGATCGACGCCTCACAGCCCGAGTTCCTGACGGCGCTTGACGGGGTCATAGCCTCCACGCCGCTCTCCGACTGGAAGGCCTACTTCCGCTGGCACCTGATCCACGCCAGCGCCCGCTACCTGAGCGCCCCGATCGTCGACGAGAACTTCTCGTTCTATGGCACGACCCTCGGGGGCACGCCGCAGATTCGCTCGCGCTGGAAGCGCATCCTCTCGGTCATCGACGAGGACATCGGCGAGGCGCTGGGGCAGCTCTACGTCACCGACAACTTCCCGCCGGAGTCGAAGGCGCGCGTGAAGGCGATGGTGGCCAACATCCTCCAGGCGCTTCACGACAGGCTGCTCAGCATCGACTGGATGGACGAGCCGACGCGTCAGGCGGCCCTGCGCAAGCTGGCCGCCTACGGAGTCAAGATCGGGTACCCCGACAAGTGGATCGACTACAGCACCCTCGTGATCGACCGCGGCCCCTACGTCCTCAACGTCGAGCGGGCGAATGACTTCCTGGTAAGGCGGGACATTGCGAAGATCGGCAAGCCTGTCGACCGCACCGAGTGGAGCATGACCCCGCCGACGGTCAACTGCTACTACAGCCCCGACAGGAACGAGATCGTCTTTCCCGCGGGCATCCTCCAGCCGCCGTTCTTCGACCCCAATGCGGACGACGCGGCCAACTACGGCGCCATCGGCTCCATGATGGGCCATGAAATGACGCATGGCTTTGACGACAACGGGCGCCAGTTCGACCCGAAGGGGAACCTGACCGACTGGTGGACGCCGGAGAGCGCGGCGCGCTTCAAGGAGAGGGCCAAGGCCATCATCAAGCAATACTCCGAATACGTCCCGGTGGACTCGCTCCACATCAACGGGGAGCTCTCGCAGGGCGAGAACATCGCCGACCTGGGCGGCATCAAGCTGTCCTTCACGGCGTTCGAGAAGACCCCCGAGGCGAAGGCCGGAGTGAAGGTTGACGGCTTCACGCCGGAGCAGAGGTTCTTCCTCAGCTTCGCGAGCATGTATCGCGAGATTGACCGGCCCGAGCTCCTGCGCCTGTGGCTCCAGACCGACCCGCACTCGCCCGGCCGCTACCGGGTGATCGGCGTCCTCTCCAACCTGGACGACTTCGCGAAGGCCTTCGACATCCCGGAGGGCTCGCCCATGAGGCGGCCTGAGGCGGACCGCGTGAACATCTGGTGATGCTCCATTCCGGGCGCACGCCGGTCGTCGGGCGCAGGGTGCAGCTGATGGCGACATGCCTCTGCGACGCCTTCCACGACGACGTGGCGGCGGCGACCGTCGAGGTCCTGGAGCGTCTGGGGTGCGAGGTCATCTTTCCCGAGGGCCAGACGTGCTGCGGCCAGCCCGCCTTCAACAGCGGAGACTGGCCGTCCTCGCGCAAGGTGGTGCGGCACACCGCGCAGGTGTTCGCCGGGTCCGATCCCGTGGTCGTCCCGTCGGGCTCGTGCGCGGCCATGGTCTTCCACGGATCGCTCCTGGAGTTCGAGCGCGAGGAGGACCTGCCGGCCATCGAGGCGCTGGCCCACAGGACCTGGGAGCTCGGGGACTACATCGTGAACGGGCTCGGCATCACGACCTGGCCGGGCCGGTTCGATGGCGCCGTCGCCCTCCACCGCTCCTGCCACACACGGGGAACGGCGAGCAGCGACGCCGTGGCCCTCCTTGTCGGCTCGGTGGCGGCAGCGCGCCTTGTCGAGTTCGGCGAGGGGGAGCAGTGCTGCGGCTTCGGGGGGACCTTCTCGGTCGGCTTCCCGCACATCTCCTCGGCGATGGGGGACCTGAAGCTCGAGCACGTCCGCGCGGCGCACCCCGACGTGCTTGTCTCGGGCGACATGGGCTGCCTCATGCACCTGGGCGGCCTCGCGGCGAGGGAGGGCGCGCCCCTGAAGGCGATGCACTTCGCCCAGTTCCTGCGCGACGCCGCCCTGCGCGCATGAAGACGCAGCAGATCGACCAGTTTGCCGCCGGGGTCAGCGAGGAGACCCGGCACGCCGTCTACGATGGTTCCAAGGTCGGCCACGAGAAGCGCACCAAGGTGCTCTTCGACCACTTCGGGGCTCCCGACCGCCTGCGCCGCCTCGCCGGCGAGATCAAGCAGCATGTCATCGAGAACCTCGACACGTACCTTCCCGCCGTGGAGGCCAGGCTGGCCGCGAACGGGGTCAAGGTCCACTGGGCCTCGACGGCCCAGGCGGCGTGCGAGGCCGTCCACTCGATCCTGAAGGCGCGTGGCGCCACGAGGCTCGTCAAGGCGAAGACCATGGTGAGCGAGGAGATCGAGCTCGACGCGTACCTCCGGGAGCGGGGCATTGAGTCGCTCGAGACCGACCTCGGGGAATTCATCGTCCAGCTGGACCATGACCACCCGTCGCACATCGTGAAGCCGATCATCCACAAGAACCGGGCGCAGATCGCCGCGCTCTTCGAGAAGAACGGCCTCGGGGCCTACAATGACGACCCGGCCACGATCACCCAGAGGGCCCGCCAGTTCCTGCGTCACAAGTACCTCGAGGCCGACGCCGGCCTGACGGGCGCCAACTTCGTGGTGGCCGAGTCCGGGCGCATGGTCGTTGTCACGAACGAGGGAAACGCGCGGTTCTGCCTCGCCGCGACCCGGTGCCACATCGCCCTGGTCGGGATCGAGAAGATCCTGCCCTCGGATGGCGACCTGGCGCTGTTCCTGAACCTCCTCGCGCGCTCGGCGACGGCCCAGCAGCTGACCGTGTACAACGAGTTCATCCTGGGACCGCGGGCCCCGGGTCAGCCCGACGGGCCCGACGAGACCCATGTCATCCTGGTCGACAACGGCCGCACCGACGTCCTCGCCAGCGACTGCCGGGACATCCTGCGGTGCATCCGCTGCGGCGCCTGCCTGAACGTGTGCCCCGTGTACCGCCAGGCTGGCGGCCATGCGTACCGGAGCGTCTATCCCGGGCCGGTGGGAGCCGTCCTGTCGCCGCTCCTGCTCGGCAAGCGATTCCCGGAGAAGGCGGACCTGCCCAAGGCCTCCAGCCTCTGCGGCGCCTGCAACGAGGTGTGCCCTGTCGACATCCCGATACCCGACCTCCTCCTGAGGTTGCGCGACAAGGCGCACACCGAGGGCGTCCCTTCGCCGGGTACGCCGCCGATGGGCGCGTGGGCCCTCATGGCGACAAGGCCCGTGGCCTGGAGGGCGGCCCTCGCGGGAGGCCACCTCCTCAATCACCTTCCGACGAGCCTCATTCCGGTGCCTGCGCTGCGTGCCTGGGAGCAGAGCCGCGAGTTGCCCCCGTGGCGCGGCGGCGCGTTCAGGGCGTGGCTCAAGATGCGGCGCAAGCCCGGGACGGGGACCTGACCCTTATGCCCGCAGACCGCGAGATGATCCTTGGGAAGGTGCGCGACGCCCTGGCGCCGCTCCACGAGCGCGCGAAGCTGCCCAGCTACGACGGCGCCGTGGAGCTCGCGCGCACGCGAGCCGATGCCGCCGACCCCATGGCTGAATTCGCAGCCCGGATCAGGGGCGTAAACGGCGAGGTGGTCCCGGACGCCCCGGCCCTGGCCGCGCTCCTGCGCACGAGGGGCTGGATGCGGGGCTACTGCGATCCGGCGCTCTGGGGCTCCCTCGAACCCCACTTCGGGGAGGGGTTCCATGTCGAGCTCTCGTTCGACCGTGCGCGCGTGGACGATTACCAGTTCGGCATCACGCGCGGCGCGGGCGCCATCGCGGAGACGGGCACCATCATCCTCAATGACACGACGACCTCGACACGGCTGGCGGCGCTGGCGCCGTGGGCCCACGTCGCCGTCATCCCGCGCAAGGCCCTCCACGGCGACCTCATGGCCGCCGTCGCGGCGCTGGGTTCCGACCCCAACGTCATCTGGTGCACGGGTCCTTCAAAGACGGCCGACGTCGAGGGAATCCTGATCGAGGGCGTCCACGGGCCGGGGGCGCAGATCGCGCTCTTCACCGCCTGACGGGCGCTCAGATGCGCTCGTCGACGACGGGATTCGTCAGGGAACCGATCTTCTCGATCTCGATCGTGACGATGTCGCCGTCCTTGAGGAACACCGGCGGCTTGCGGGCGTAGCCCACGCCGTGCGGCGTCCCGGTAAGGATGACGGTGCCGGGGAGCAGCGTCTTGCTGGCGCTCAGGAACTCGATGAGGGCCGGCACGTCGAAGACCATGTCGTCGGTGCCGCAGTCCTGCATGACTTTGCCGTTGAGGATCGTCTTGATGCGCAGGGCGTTCGGGTTCGGGATCTCGTCCTTCGTGACGAGGACCGGGCCGAGCGGGCAGAAGGTGTCGAAGCTCTTGCCCTGGCAGAACTGGCCGCCGTTCAGGCGCATCTGCCAGTCGCGCGCGGAGACATCGTTTGCCGCCGTGTAGCCGAGGACGAAGTCGAGCGCGTTGGCCCGCGTCGCGTTCTTGCACGTCTTGCCGATCACGACCGCGAGCTCGCACTCATAGTCGACCTCCGCGCTCGGCAGCTTGCCCGGGATCTCGATCGCGTCCCCGGGGTTCTGGACGGAATTGGTGCTCTTGATGAAGAGCATGGGGCGCTCGGGCACTCCCTTGCCGCCCTCCTCGGCGTGCTTCCGGTAATTGAGGCCGATGGCGAGGATGTTGGCGGGGACGACCGGCGCCAGGATCTTGCCGGGCTGCACGGCCTTGCCCGTCGCCTTGAAGGCGCCGAAGTGATCCCCTGAAATCTCGACGGCGGAGCCGTCGTTCTGGAGGGCGGCATAGGCGGGGCCGGAGGGCGTCAGGTGGCGGATGATCTTCATGATTGGGATTCGGTCTCGGCGTAGGCCTCCATGCCCACGCAGGAGCAGATGAGGTTGCGGTCGCCGTAGACATTGTCGACGCGGCCGACGGCCGGCCAGAACTTGGAGGCGCGCGTCCACGGCGCGGGGAATGCCGCCAGCTCCCGGGTGTACGGGTGGTCCCATTCGTCGGCGCACACGACCTTGGCCGTGTGCGGGGCGTTCTTCAGGGGATTGTTGACCCTGTCGGACTCGCCATTGGCCACCGCCTGCATCTCGCCGTGGATGGCGATCATCGCGTCGCAGAAGCGGTCGAGCTCGGCCTTCGTCTCGCTCTCGGTCGGCTCCACCATGAAGGTCCCGGGGACGGGGAAGGAAAGGGTGGGGGCGTGGTAGCCATAATCCATGAGGCGCTTCGCGGCGTCCTCGGCCTCGACGCCGTGCTTCTTCCAGCCGCGCAGGTCGACGATGCACTCGTGCGCCACCAGGCCGGAGGCCCCGCGGTAGAGGACCGGGAAGAACGTCTCGAGGCGCCGGGCGACGTAGTTCGCGTTCAGGATGGCAACCTTCGTCGCCTCGGTGAGGCCGTCGGGCCCCATCATCCGGATGTACATCCAGGAGATGACGAGGATGCTGGCGCTTCCCCACGGCGCGGCGCTGACCGCGCCGAGATGGGCACGGCTCCTGTCCGAGCCGAAGGGAGAGACCACCGCGTGCCCCGGCAGGTAGGGCGCCAGGTGCGCCGCGACCCCGATCGGGCCCATGCCCGGCCCGCCGCCGCCGTGCGGGATGCAGAAGGTCTTGTGGAGGTTCAGGTGGCAGACGTCGGCGCCGATGTGCCCCGGCGACGTGAGGCCCACCTGGGCGTTCATGTTGGCGCCGTCCATGTACACCTGGCCGCCGTGCGCGTGGACGATCGAGCAGATGTCCTTGATCGCGCTCTCGAACACGCCATGCGTGGACGGATAGGTGACCATGAGAGCCGCCAGGTCCGAGGAGTGGGCCTGCGCCTTCGTCTTCAGGTCGGCGACGTCGATGTTGCCCTGCGCGTCGCACAGGACCGGCACCACCTCGAAGCCGCACATGCTGGCGCTCGCGGGATTCGTGCCATGGGCGCTTGTCGGGATGAGGCACACGTTGCGCCGGCCCTCGCCTCGCGACTCGTGGAAGGCGCGGATGACGAGCAGGCCCGCGTACTCGCCCTGGGAGCCCGCGTTGGGCTGGAGCGAGATGGCCGCAAAGCCGGTGATCTCGGCGAGCCAGCCCTCGAGGTCCCGGAACAGCTTCTTGTAGCCCCTTGTCTGCTCCTCGGGGGCAAAGGGGTGCAGCTTCGAGAATTCCGGCCAGGACACGGGGAAGAGCTCGCTCGCCGCGTTGAGCTTCATCGTGCACGAGCCAAGCGAGATCATCGACTGGCAGAGCGTCAGGTCCTTGGCCTCGAGCCGCTTGATGTAGCGGAGCATCTCGTGCTCCGTGTGGTGCCGTTGGAACACCGACGCCGTGAGGAAGGAGCTCGTGCGCCCATGCGGCGCGGCAAAGTCCGGGTTTGCCGACGAGGGCGCGGGAAGGGGGGCCGCGCCGAAGATGGCGAGGAGCGCCTTCACCTCGTCGAGCGTCGTCGACTCGTCGAGGGAGATCCCCACGCGGTCGCCGTCGATCCGGCGCAGGTTGAATCCCTTCGCCTCGGCCGCGGCGTGCACCCGCTCGGGCGCGATGTTGCCGACCACCAGTGTGTCGAAGAAGGGCTCGGCGCCGACCTTGGCGCCGCAGGCGCGCAGGCCCGCCGCGAGAAGCTCCGTCAGGAGCTTCGTGCGCCGCGCGATCTTCCTCAGTCCCTCGGGCCCGTGGTAAACGGCGTACATGGATGCCATGACGGCCAGGAGCACCTGGGCCGTGCAGATGTTGGACGTGGCCTTGTCCCGGCGGATGTGCTGCTCGCGCGTGCCGAGGGCGAGCCGCATCGCGGGATCGCCCTGCGCGTCCCTCGAGACCCCGACCAGGCGTCCCGGCATCTGGCGCTTGAAGGCGTCCTTCGTGGCGAGGAACCCGGCGTGCGGGCCGCCGAACCCCAGGGGCACGCCGTAGCGCTGGGACGTGCCCACGGCGACATCCGCCCCGAACTCGCCCGGCGGGCGCAGGAGCGCCAGGGCGAGGAGGTCGGCGGCCACGATGCAGAACGCGCCGACGGCGTGGGCCTGCTCGAAGAAGGAGGTGAAGTCGCCGACAGCACCCCAGGTGTCGGGATACTGGACGAGGACGCCGAAGCAGCCCGCCGTCGGCGTGAACGAGCGGTGGTCGCCCGTCGTCACCTCGATGCCGAGCGGCTTGGCGCGCGTGCGCACGATGTCGATCGTCTGGGGATGGCAGGCGTCGGAGACAAAGAAGGTGCGGTGGGCCGAGGCGTCCCCCTCCTTCAGGCGGTGGCACATCATCATGGCCTCCGCCGCGGCGGTGCCCTCGTCGAGCATCGAGGCGCCGGCGATCTCGAGGCCCGTCAGGTCGCAGACCATCGTCTGGAAATTGAGCAGCGCCTCGAGGCGCCCCTGCGAGATCTCGGCCTGGTACGGCGTGTAGGCCGTGTACCAGGCGGGGTTCTCGAGGATCGTCCGCTGGATGACGCCCGGCACCAGCGTGTCGCTGTAGCCCATCCCGATGAAGTTCCGGAATACCCTGTTGTCGGAGGCGAGGGCATGCAGCTCCGCGAGTGAGGCACTTTCCCCGGTCGCGGCGGGCAGGCTGAGCGGGCCGCGGCGGATGTGCGGGGGGACAGCCGCGTCGATCAGGGCGTCGAGGCTCGGGAACCCGAGGTCCACGAGCATGGCCGCGGTGTCGGCGCTGTTGTCGCCCAGGTGGCGGCGGGCGAAGGAGTCGGTGGGATCCGCGAGGTCGCTGGACGAGGACATGTGGTGAAAACGTAGGCGGCACCGGTGGGCGCGCAACCGTGTTTTCCCGAAGAGAGGCGCTGTTTGATTCCTGGGCCAACTTGGCCTAATAGGAGGGATTGAAGGCGACCAAGGAGCATTCCACACGGCAGGCGAGAGCGGCCCATGTCGACAAGGTCCTGGAGGGCCTTTACCCGGAAACCCCGATCCCTCTGGACCACAAGGATGCCTACACACTGCTCGTGGCGGTGGTCCTGTCCGCCCAGTGCACGGACAAGCGGGTGAACCTCGTGACGCCCCAGCTTTTCGCGCTCGCCGACACCCCGGAGAAGATGACCGGGATCCCCGTGGCCGAGATCCAGAGGATCATCCGGCCCTGCGGCCTCTCGCCCCAGAAGGCGCGCGCGATTTCCGGACTTTCGAAGCTCATCGTGGAGAGGCACGCCGGCAAGGTGCCCGGCACCTTCGAGGAACTGGAGGCGCTGCCCGGGGTGGGCCACAAGACGGCCAGCGTCGTCATGGCGCAGGCCTTTGGCATGCCCGCCTTCCCGGTCGACACCCATATCCACCGGCTCGCCAAGCGGTGGCGCCTCTCGTCGGGCAGGAATGTCGTCCAGACCGAGCGCGACCTCAAGGCCCTGTTTCCCGAGTCCCGTTGGAACAAGCTGCACCTGAGGATCATCTACTTCGGGCGCGAGCACTGCACGGCCCGCGGGTGCGACGGCCACACCTGCATGATTTGCTCTTGCTTCAACCCGCGGCGCGGGTCTAGCTGACCGTTCTCTTGTTCGGGCTGTAGCGTAGCCTGGTAGCGCGCTTGCATGGGGTGCAAGAGGTCGAGAGTTCGAATCTCTCCAGCCCGACCATTTTCCCCTCCGCGAAGCGGATTGCCATGGCCCGTTGGGAGTCTTCACCCAACCCGTGTTCCGGCGCTGGCGACGGTTTGCGAAGGGCACCCAAATCCCCGGATTTGCCGGAATGCCCTATTGGCCGATATACGCACAAGACATTTATAGCCAATGCGATGCTTGACGATCACGCCGGGTTGGCACGGTGCGGGCAGCATAACGGCCGATGAAGCCCACCCCGCCCAAGAGGATACTCCGGATCCTGGCCTGCGCCATGGGGGCCGCGGTGATTGCCTCATCCGTCCGCGCTGACGACGAGCTCAAGGGTGTCACGGCCGTCTCGGCGAAGGTTAGTCCTGGTTATGCCCGCAAGAAGATGCCCGACGGGAGTTTTAAGCCCGAATATTACGCCTTCGGCGACGGGGGCCACTGGACCGGCCAGATCAGCGACGAGACGATCGACAACCTGAAGTTCCTCGACGTCGCTCATGTGATCGCGGTGCCCCTGGCCGAGAGAAAATACCTTCCCGCAAGGGATCCCGGGAAGACCGACCTGCTGATCATGCTCTACTGGGGGACGACCGCGGTGCCCGAAGCCTCCTCAAACTCGATGGCCTACGAGGAGGTGAGGAAGGCCATGAACGACCTGGGAACCCCCAAGGCGGGCCAGAACATCCACTCGCTCGGCAGCGGAAACTCAAAGCAGACGATGAATATGAGCGACGGCCAGCTCGCCGCGTGGTCCGCCGCGGTGACGATGATGAACATGGTGAACCAGGAGCGCGCCCGCGAGGATTTCACGAACGCGATGATGATCGGCTACGACACAGCCGGCCTCATCGGGACCGAGCACGGGCTGTTCGTCCGCGGCACCGCGTTCAACTGGGAGAGGCAGGACCTGGTCAATGAGATCGAGGAGAACCGGTACTTCGTCGTGCTGATGGCCTACGACTTCCCGCTTCTATGGGGCAAGAAGCAGCACAAGCTGCTCTGGGAAACCCGGTTCAGCGTGAGCGAGGTCCACAACCAGTTCGACAAGGCTCTGCCGCTCATGGCGCGCTACGCGTCGCAGTATTTCGGCGAGCCCAGCAACGGGCTTGTCAGGACGCGCGTGCCGAATGGCCAGGTCGACATCGGAACGCCGACGCTCATCGAGCTGCTGGACCAGAAGAAGTGAGGCGGCCCGAGGGCGCTGGCTCACCACCAATTGATCCTGATGATATCCAGCTCGAACTGCGGCGGCCCGGGTCCGCTCCCGTAATTCTTGTGCTTCCATAGCCCGAGGTCGATGGTCACCGGCCCGACCGAGAACGTCTTCATAAGGCCGCCGGTCACCATGTGGAACTTGGCGGCTTCGGCATCCCACGCCGCCTGGTCGATCGCCACGGCTGCCTCGCGCTCCCGGTTTCCCCGTACCTCGAAGGGAGCGAGCACGGTCACGGCGCCGTAGACGGAGGCGGGCACGTCGCCGGACCCCGCGTAGGATGCGGGGTCGTAGCGGAAGCTCTTGCGGAGGGCGCCGCTCACATCGTCATTGCCGCGGGCAGGAAGAGGGAAGGCGATGGCGGTCGTCAGGATTCCGACGGCTCCGGGTGAACCGGGCCGATATCCGGGCACCGATATCAGCTCGACTTGCGGTACCGACAAGAGGAAACCGGTCGAAGTTGTGGCCAGGCGCGGCGCCGAGAATGCCGCAGGCGAATCCGGCTCGGCCATGAGCGGGTCGGGTGCCAGCACGAGGAAGACACACAGGTAGCCTTTCATGGGCTTGGGGGCGCCCGGATGGGACCGCCCGGCACCCTCGAAGTTCCTCCCCCGAACCGAATGCCTGTCGGTTGCTTCAGAGGTGCTGGTTGAAGAACTCGATCACCCGCTGCTCCTCGCGGACCCTGACCTCGGACGACTTGGTCGCGGCCATGTGGGTCCCGAGCATCGGGAGGAAGTCAAAGTGCTTTCCCGCGAGGAAGAGCGCGTCGCTCAACTCGACGCTGTGCTGGAAGTAGACGTTGTCGTCGGTCAGTCCGTGGATGATGAGGAGCGGCGCCGAGAGGCCGGCCGCGTACGTGAGCACGCTGCTCGCCTTGTAGCCCTCGGGGTTTTCCTGGGGCAGGCCGATGTAGTGCTCCGTGTAGTGGGTGTCGTAGTTTTCCCAGGTGACGACGGGGGCGCCGGCGACGCCGGCCTTGAAGACATCGGGCCGGCGGAGGACCGCCATCGCGCTGAAGTACCCGCCGAACGACCAACCCGTGACGCCGACGCGGGTCATGTCCATCTCCGGGTAGGCATTGCCGAGCGCCTTCAGGCCCTCGACCTGGTCGTGCAGGGCAAGGTCGATGAAGTTTCCCCTCATCAGGCGCTGCCAGTCGTGCCCTCGCAGCGTCGTGCCGCGCCCGTCGAGCCTCACGACGATGTAGCCCTGGTCCGCCATCCACTGGTCGCTGAAGTAGGCGCGGGCGTTCGACGTCACGTAGGTGGTCTGGGGTCCGCCATAGGCGGAAAGGATGACCGGGTATTTCCGGCCGGGCGTGAAGGCGAGCGGGCGAAGGACCGCTGCATAAAAGGAGGGATCTCCCGTGGTCCGCGTGAGCTCCACTCCTGGCATCACGCGCGGGGTCTCGGCGACGGAAGGCAGGCGGGCCTTCTGGGACCCGTCCGCCCCGAGGACGTCCGCGCCCTGTGTGCCGTCGATGAGGCTGAATTCGTGGACCAAGGTATGCCCGTCCTCCGAAAGCGTGGCACCGTGCTCCCCGTGGGCTTGCGTCATCTGGGTCCCGTCGCCCCCTGCCAGCGGAAACCGCCACAGCTGCGTTTCCGTCGGGTTGTCGCACCCGAGGACGTAGACGACTCCGCCCGCCTCGTCAGTGCCGACGAGCGACCGGTAGCCGAGTCCCGTCGGCGTCAATGCCCTGACCAGGGCCCCCGTGGCATCGTGGAGCTCAAGCTGCCACGCGCCGCGCCGCTCCGTCGACCAGAGGAACTGGGTGGCGCCCTTCAGCCAATGGGGCAGCCCCGGTTCGACGAGGTTGAGCCACGCCGCGTCGCTCTCCGAAAGCAGCTCGCGGCTCGTTCCACCCGAGGGATCGAAGGCGAGCAGGCGCTCGTTCTGCTGGTGCCTGTCCTCGACGAGCACCGTGAGCGGGGCACCCGGTTCCTTCCATTCGACCCGCGCCATGTAGGGATACTTCTCGTTGTCCCAGCGAACCCACTGCGTCGGGCCGCCGTCCCGCGCCACGACGCCGAGGCGCACCTTGGCGTTCGCGGCGCCCGCGTGGGGGTAGGCGGCCCGCAGGGGCGGCGCGGCGGGATTGAGCGGGTCGACGATGTACCGGACCTCGACCCTCGATTCGTCGGTTTCCTGGTAGGCGAGAAACCTGGAGTCGGGCGACCACCAGAAACCGTCGAAGCGGTTCATCTCCTCCTGGGCGATGAACTCGGCTGTGGCGTGCCTCAGGGTCTGCGTGGCTCCGCTCGTGATCGGGTGCGCCGTGAGCGTGGCCAGGTCGATGACGTTGAGTTCGCCCTGCCCGACGGCCGCCACATACGCGCCGTCGGGGGAAAAATGCGGCGAGATCCACCCGTCGCCCGGAAGGGCGGCTATCTTGTGGTCGACTCGCCCGACGACAAAGAGCTTTCCCGAGAGCGCCGCGAGCACATGCGAGCCGTCCCTGCTCAATTCGAACTCGGTGAACCCGTGAAGCGCATCGCGCGTGCGTTCCCTGTGGGCCCGTTCCTCGGGGGACAGGACCTCGTTCGCGCCGTTCAAGAGTTGCTGCGGCGTCACGAGCTCGGCCTCGGTCTTCGACGCAACGTCGAAGGTGTACAGGCGCAGGACCGTGTCCCTGGGGCCCCCGCGCAGGAACACGACGGCGGAGCCATCGGGCGTCAGCTTTGGCGATCGCGGGAAGCCGAGCGAATAGCTGCGGGTCTCGGCAATGTCCCTGGAATAGACCAGGCTTGGGTCCTCGGCCTCCACCGCGAGCCAGCCGGAGGCGAGGGCGGCGAGGAACAGCAGGGGGCACCGAAGCATGCCCTAGCGAATATCCCGGCAGACGCCGGAGTCGAGGCTCCGGTCAGGAGCCCCGGCTCTCGGCGCTGACGACGCAGTAGGCCGGCGAGCGCGAACGGACCGGCGGCCATTCCCCGATGGGGATCCAGCGTGCCCTCGCGACGTCGCCGCGGATGCAGGCGGCGCAGCTTCCCGGGTCGTCGGCCCGGCGAGGCTTGATCCGGACCAGCCTCGCGGGCCGGTCAGGGTCGAGCAGCACGAGGTTCGCGCCCGCGCGGAACTGGAGGATCGTGTGCCCGTGAACGCCATCGGGGAGGTTGACATAGTAGGAGAGCAGGCGCGGCTCCGAGGCCGCGAGGCCGGACTCCATTCGCTCGCGCAGGAGGGCGACGCTTTCAATGAAGCACCCGTTCGGAATGCGGCCCTGTTTCGCGCCGAGCACGGCCCGCGACTCCACGAACTCCCACCTCCCGAAGCCGGGATCGATGAGCGGCAGGAGCGCCCCGAGGTTGTCCTTGTCCCCCGCCGTGGTGCCGACGTGCGTCGACAGGCTCTGGGTGCCGTCGATGTCGGTGTAGAACCACAGGATCCCCGACAGCTCGAAAACGAGGGCGTAGACGGTGGCGGGGTAGCGGCTGCCGGCGGAGACGTTCTCGATGCGGATGACGCGGCTCCAGATCCCCGCGCCGAGCATGGCGCGGGCCCTCTGGGCGTGGTCGAGCGGGTCGCCCCGGAGGACGGCGGTGAAGGCGAGAAGCGGGAGGAGATGGCGCGCGGTGGGCATGCGGCCATCTTAGGCCCGATGCGTCGACCTTAACAGATGCAGCCATTTTAAAAGAGTGACTATACAGATGCAGAAGTCATCATCTGTTAAGGTCACCAATGAACGGAACTGTGCATGTACGGAAAGGGGATCCGCGGCTAGTATCGAGGCGCATGCAATCGCCCCTCTACATCCAGCTCGCCGATTCCCTCGAGGGAATGATCTCCCGCCGCTCCCTGAGGCCCGGGGACCGCATCCCGTCCGTGCGCCAGTTCAGCCGCGAGCAGCGGGTCAGCGTGCCGACGGCGCTCAGCGCGTACGTGCTCCTGGAGACCCGCGGCCTCATCGAGGCGCGGCCGAAGTCAGGCTTCTATGTCCGCGCGCGCGAGGCCGACGCCATTCCCTCGGTGCTCCGCTCAAGGCCGGCCGCGAAAGTGAGCGACCTCGCGCATTCCGATCCCCTGGACCTGCTGCTCTCGGACGAGTACAATCCCGACATCGTCCAGTTCGGCTCGGCGATCCCCAGCCCGGAGATCCTGCCGGGCGTGAAGGTCGGCCGGATCATGGCGGCCGTGGCGCGCAGGCTCGGGCCCAACGGCAGCAACTATGACTTCGCCCCGGGCGACGCCAGCCTGCGCCGGGAGATCGCCCGTCGCTCGATGGCCGCGGGCCACACGCTCGGCCCGGAGGATTTCATCATCACCGTCGGGGCCACGGAGGCCGTGCATGTCGCGCTGCGCGCCACCTGCCAGCCCGGAGACACCGTGGTCGTCGAATCCCCGACCTTCTTCGGGCTGCTGCGCCAGCTGCGCGAGCTGGGCCTGAAGGCGCTTCCCATCCCCGTGGATCCCGTGACCGGGATCGACCTCGACGCCCTCGCGCGCGCGTTCGCGAAGACGCGGGTCAGCGCATGCCTCGTCATCCCGAATTTCCACAACCCGATGGGCTTCTCCATGCCTGACGCCCGCAAGCGCGAGCTCGTGCGGCTCGCGGCCAGCCGCGGCGTCCCGGTCATCGAGGACGACATCTACGGGGACATCCCGCACAAGGGGCCGAGGCCCCGGAGCCTGAAGGCCTTCGATCCGGAGGGCATGGTGATCCTCTGCAGCTCCTTTTCCAAGTGCGTCGGCCCGGGCTACCGGATCGGGTACATCGCAGCGGGCAAGTGGCATGACCGCGCCCTTGCGCTCAAGCGCGTGATGAGCATGGCCGGCCCCACGATCCCGACCCTCGCCATTGCCGAGTATCTGCGAAACGGCGGCTACGACCGCTACCTGCGCACGTTCCGGGAGCGATGCCGCCAGCAGGTTGGCCAGATGCGCGAGGCCATCGCGGAGGCCTTCCCGGAGGAAATCCGGCTCTCCCGGCCCGAGGGCGGCTTCGTGCTGTGGTGCGAGCTGCCGGCCACGGTCGACTCCATGGAGCTCTTCCACCAGGGGCGCGCCGCCGGCATAGCCGTTGCGCCGGGCCCGCTCTTCTCGAGCGACGGCGGGTTCAGGAACTTCATCCGCATCAACTGCGGGTACCCCTGGTCGCCGCAGGTCGAGCGCGCCGTCGGCGTCCTTGGCCACATGGTGCGCGGCCTGGCCGCCAGGAAGTAGCGCCTGGGGGAGCTACCGGTTGAACGGGTATTCCGAGACCCAGTGGAAACCGCGGTTGAAGAGCCTCTGGTCGTCCTTCTCGGAGCGCTTGAGTTCCGCGGTCAGCGCGTGTCCGTCGATCTTCCCCGATAGCCGCAATTTGTCCGGTCCCGACACGGCCACGGCGAGCGGAGTCCGCTTCTCGCCCTTGTCACCCGACACGAGGACGAACTGCTTGTCGGTGCTGTCGCCGTCGACCGTCCAGCCCCCGATGATCTGACCCTGGGCCCCAAATGAATAAAAAATGAAGGTGCCATACCTGTCGCCGATGGCCACCTTCAGCCAGCGCGTGCGATCCGTGACCAACGGGGGCAGGGCAACACCATCGCGCGTGAACGCGCCTACGTCCCACAGGCCGGCGAGGCCGACCACCGACGCCGGCGGGGTCTTCTTGATTGAGTCCGGATCCTTGTACCTGTGCGACTGGGAGTAGAGGAGGGAACCGATGATCACGATCTTTGCGGCGGCCGCGATGACGGAGGTGACCCTGCCGCGCCATGGAGGGGCTATCGGCGCGGCCTCGGCCGTGCGATTCAGGACCAGGACATTCGCGAGGCGCCGCATGTCCGGCCAGAGGAGAAACAGCGCCAGGAAAAGCAGGTTGGACGAATAAAGCTTCACCGGCACGTCGTAGCAGAAGTTGAGAAGGACGATGTTTGTGAGCACCGCGGTCGCCAAGGAGGCGCCGAGCGGTGTCGTCTTTCGGAAGAGGAGCAGGAGGCCGCTGACCACCTCCATGATCCCGGAGAACATGGTATAGGCCGCCGAGGCGCCCATGAACGTCCAGAGGATGCCCATCGGGGACATGCGCCCGACGGGCTCCAGGAGCCGGCCCAACCACGGGGCGGGGAACTGGCTGGGCGGCGCAAGCTTGGCGATGCCATAGCCGAGCATCGTGACCGACAGCGAATACCGGACGCCCACGCGCAGGAGCTCGCAGGCCAGCCGGTCGTAGCGGCGCTTGCGGTCCACCAGGAACCACGCGAGACCGATGACGAGCGCCATGGCCACCATGCAGGCGAAGCGCATCCACAGGTACTCCGTGTCGCCGCTGCCCGACTGGCGCTGCACCGACTCGGGCATCCGAATCACCACCCGCTCCACCCAATGCACGGCGGGCTCCCACTGCTGGGTGAGTTGCCACGACAGGGAGCCCATCCACGGAAGGATGCGAAGGACCGCCTCGGCGTTGGAGACAAGGAGGTAGGCCGCGATCAGCCGGAAGGCGAGGCGCCGGGCAACCGAATCTGCCGCAGGGGGTGCTGGGGCGAACATGGGGTCGACGGTGGGATCGCTTCGGCGCCCCGGTGTTCCCTCTATCCCTCCATCAGGAACTTCTCAAACCGCCCCCTCAGGCTGCGGCTGAGCGGGATGCGGGTGCCGTTGCGAAGGACGATGACGTAATCGCCCTGCGCGTTCGGCTGGAGCTCCTTGACCTGGTCGGTGCGCACGAGCGCCGAGCGGTTGACCCTAGTGAACATCTGCGGGCCGAGGCGCTCCTCGATGGCGGACAGGGTGTCGCGCGGCATCAGCCTTTCCCCCGCGGTCGTGTGGATGACGATGTAATTGTCGGCGGCCTCGACCCAGACGATCTCGTCG
>Ga0302326_10002289_pt1 | contig 46879 bp, 42 predicted proteins | sample Palsa_T0_3_FD_202264 | JGI IMG/M metagenome (GOLD analysis project Ga0302326, IMG submission 202264) | Peat permafrost microbial communities from Stordalen Mire near Abisko, Sweden - Palsa_T0_3 | ecosystem: Environmental > Terrestrial > Soil > Palsa > Peat permafrost | place: Sweden: Abisko... | reverse complement strand
CAGATCACCTTCGAAGTGGACGCTGGCGGCGCGGTCAACCAGCTTGTTCTGCACCAGGCAGGGCGGAACGTCCCGGCGAAACGCATCGATTAGCACTCGCTCAAGCGCCCTCGCCGCGGTGTGACAGCCTGCCGGATAGCAGCGCGGCTACCGGAACGACGATCGCAATCAGCAGCCATGACGCTGGAGGAACAACCACGAATACGGCAGCAGTCTTCGCCCTGGGAGGCCCCAACGCAACATATCCGTAGATGGCCCAAGAGCCCAGCGTCAGAACCAGCGTCAAGGTATAGAGTGCCGCTCGCGTAAGAACCGGCCAGCGCTTCGAAACCGCGCCGGCCGCTACGAGGGCCATGAATGGGGAGAGCACCCAGACCGCGAAAAGTACCATCAGGAGCCGGGAATTGTTATGGCGGCCTGCATAGAACGTCAAAGCGAGCGAGCCCGCGGCCCCGCCTAGCGCCGCGATCAGGGCTGTTGCACGTAGGCTGTCCAGGCTGTGCCTCCTTTCACTCTTCTTCTAAAAGTACTTTACGAAGAGTACCACAAATCCGGGCGGCCAGCTACATTGAGCGCTTGCGCGAGTACACGCCCATGCCCACCAGCGCCAGACCCGCAGCCAGCAATCCCAGCGACCCCGGCTCGGGCGTAGCGACGCCGTCGATCTCGAAGGCCGGCCGCAGTTCCGTGGCCGCGCCATATTGCCAGCCGGTCCCGAATTGCGTGTCGTTGTACGCGAAGTCTGTGCCGCTGGCATAATCCAGCGTGGTGTTCCAGTTCCACGCCGCCTGGCTTTCGAAATAGTCTTCGTTCACGTTCGGGATATCCACCACCAGCCAGTATTGTGTCCCGGCATTCAGGTTTGGACACACGCTGCAGCCGTACGTCACCAGGTTGCCCGCGGGCCACGCACCCACGCTTTGCCCGGCTTCGAGCGACAGGTCCGCCAGGTCGCCGCCCGGCAATCCACTTATGTTCGACGCCAGATACACGTCCAGCGGGGATGTGCTCAGGTTGCTGAAGATGATGCCCAACGCCAACTGCGCGTCGGCGAAGTTCACTGCGTCGGCGGGCGTAAATGCAACGGCCAGCATTTGTCCCGCCTCCACGCCTCCATCCACGGTCCATCCATTCTGCGGATCGAACGCGGGCGGCGTACCCAGATTGCTGTACGCCACGGTGCTTGCGCGCGCCGCGCCGCTGAATGCCGGCAGCGTCAGGATGCCGGCGTAACAGAGCCATCGGGAAAGAGATTTCATATGCATCGTATTGTCCTCGGGTTTCGAAATGTCAGTGCTTTGCGCCGGTCATAGCTTGCTCACCGTGTTGCTGCCGGCGTTCGCTACCCAGATGTTGGCCCCGTCGAAGGCCACGCCGAAGGGGCTTGTGCCCGCGGCGAAGGTTCCCAGGTTGGCGCCGTCGGCGGCCCGCAACTTGGTCACGGTGTTGTTGGTCTCATTCGCCACCCAGATGTTGGCCCCGTCAAAGGCCAGCCCCCTGGGGGACCCGCCCACGGCGAAGGTTCCCAGGTTGGCGCCATCGGCGGCCCGCAGTTTGGTCACGGTAGCGGCGCCCTGATTCGTCACCCAGATGTTAGACCCATCGAAGGCCACGCCGAAGGGTTCTCCGCCCACATTGAAGGTCCCTACGATGGCGCCGGTGGCGGCGCGTAGCTTGGTCACGGTATTGCTGCCGGCGTTCACCACCCAGACGTTGACGCCGTCGAACGCCGCGGCAGTCGGTCCCACGCCCACGGCGAAGGTCCCCAGGTTGGCGCCGGTGGATGCCTGCAGCTTCGTCACGTTGTTGCTAAACAGATTCGTCACCCAGACATTGGCGCCGTCGAAGGCCAGGCCCGTGGGACCAGTGCCCGCGTTGAATGTCCCCAGCGTGGCGCCCGTGGATGCCTGCAGCTCGCTCACGTTGTTGTTCTGATCCGCCACCCAGATGTTAGCCCAGTCGAAAACCATGCCCATGGGGAACGATCCCGCGCTGAAGGTCCCCAGGTTGGCGCCGTCGGCGGCCCGCAGCTTGGTCACGGTGCTGCTGTTGACATTCGACACCCAGATGTTCGCCCCATCGAAGGCCACGCCTTCAGGGGTGTTCCCCAAGGCGAAGGTGTTAGTGCCTGTCTGGATCGCGGGGTACCATTTCAGAGTCGCCACTTGCTGGTAGTTCACGCCCGCCACTGCCTCCACCTGCCCGTAAATCAGCGAGCTTGAGCCGACCATACTTCCGATGCAAATCAACGTTGCGATCGTCCTCTTTGTGTTCATGTGTTTTCTCTCCTTCTGCATGTGCTTCTCTCATCTGGTAAAGCGGCGTTCAAACGCAAATCGCCTCACGCGCGATGGCAACGTGGTGCACGCACTCGTGCGTGCCGCGTCGGCACTCGTGCCGACGCCTGCCTGCTAAAGAGAAACGGAGTCCTGCACCGCGCGCGCGTGTGGCCGCCGTATCGCGTGCCCCAGCAGTTCTTCGAGCAGCGGTGCCGTTGGGTACGGGTGCCCTATGTAGTGCCGGAAGCCCTCGGCGAACACCACGCCGGCACGCCGTCCCGCTTCCCGTGTCCAGCGCTCCATGGTGAGCAGGTAATCGTCGATGCCGTGCTGCGCCAGCAGCCACTCGCGCTGGCTGGCATGCTCGGCGAGCATGGTTCGCTTGGTATCGAATTGGGGCCCAATGTCCACGTAAAAGTCGGCCTCGACAGCTCTGTTCTCACGGTCGATGCCGCCGATCGGGTCCATGAAGTAGAGATGCGGAACCGCGGACAGAGCCGCCGCCGGCGATACCGCCAATGTCGTGTAATTCGGAGCGGACCCGGCGAAGCAGGCGTCCCGAACCAGCGCGCTCGTGGCTTCGTGATCGCACATGTAATCTACCGGAGAGGCCGTCACCACTACATCCGGCCGCACCGTGCGCAGCACCTCGGTAATCCGCCGCCGGGAAGCGTCGTCGTTGAAGATCGCCAGATCGCGTAACTCGGCGCAGCGATACGACGCCCCGATGTGCCGTGCGGCGGCAGTTGCTTCCTGGCGCCGGATGGCCGCAATCTCTTCCGGTGCGCGGTCGCGCGAGCCGCAGTCCCCCGGCGTCATGCTCACGATCGCGACGCGGTGTCCGGCGGCCGATAGTTGGGCCAAAGTGCCCGCCGCCAGAATCTCCACGTCGTCGGGATGCGCGTGTATGGCCAGAATGGTCTTAGTCACTGCGGATCAAATCGAGGCTACCTGTCTATGCCGTATTGCGCGAGTTGCTCCAGGTCGGCTTTCAATTGGGCCACCAGCGAGGCATGCTCGTCCAGCAGTTTCAATAAGTCCGCCAGGTTGACCTCCTGGCCGATAGGCCGAAGTTTGTTCTTGGCGTCCGCAACCTGTTCCTCATACCTGTCGCCTTGCAGTGTTGACAGCGTGCCGCCAGCGTTGTTGAGCGCCAGGCTTATTCTTTTCAGCTTCAGCGTTTGCGACTCGTATTGCTGGCGCCGGTTGGCATGCGCGAGCACCAATCCGCCGAATCGCTCATGGCTTATGCCAGTATAACGCGGGCGCAAGCACCGGACGGCCTCCGGCACGCTGTCGGATGGCATAGGACCGGCCCACACTACCGTCCGATGCTTAGGCCGAATGATGGGCTGGACCGCGTGCCGCCGATGTGGATAGGGATGACCGCACCCGTTCCGTTCCTGCTGAAAATCGGGTCGACCATCCTCAGAAGCCGAGACTTCACCCCAGTGGTCATCTGCGAAAGCCGAACCTCGGTGGCTATCGTGCCGCGAAAATTCAGTTGCTCGTTTTTCAGGCCATAAGTGCCGTCCAACCGGACCGTGGCGCCCGGAATCCGGAACGAGAATCCCGCTAGCGTCATAAGGCCATTCCCCAGCGTAAACTTTCCGCCGAAGTCCGAGGCCGCCGCACTCTCCGCGGTGCCGTCGGTCTTGCCGCGGGTGCGCTCGGATATGGTCGACAGCTTCTGTTCCAGCGTCCGATTCGTGAAGCGTCCGCCCGTGATTTCGAACTGGCCGTTCAGCTCCATCCTGTCCGGAATATCTCCTCCGCCCGGTGGAATGCGGATCTTCGCGTGAAAGCGGATGCGGCCGTTCATCGGCGGCGGTTCGGATTTTACCCCCAGCCGCAGCACATCGGCTACATCGCCATCCTGCACGGCCGCGTCCAGCAGGATGGTCTTGCCTTTCCCGCCCTGCTCCCCAACAATCTCGCCTTGGGCCATCACCGTGGTGTGGCCGAATTGCGCTTTCACCGGATGCAGCAGCGTGTCGCCGTTGGTGCCGTCGACCGTAGCGCTGAAGGTAGTCCGCAGATGCAGCAAATGGCGGCCCACCGATACCTCGAAATCGGGCGTATCGGTTTCACCATTCACTTCGATCCTGCCCAGCTGGCCATGAAACTCTCCGGTCGAAGACAGCCGCCCCGAGATCCCCCTGAATACGCTCAGATCGGCGTTCGAGAACTGGTACTTTCCTGTCACTCCTGTCTGTCCGGGATCGAGCGCGTTCCATGGCCCAAAATCGCCGTCGGCATCGATTATTCCGGGCGGCTTGGCGTTCCGCAACTGGGCGCGGTAATGCATCGCCCGGCCGGTGCCGGCGGAGGTCATCGACAGTTTGTAAATATCGAATTCGAGAGGCAGCTTGCCGGGCGCCCGCGGTAGAATCTCCAGGCGTGTTCCGTCCGCCACCACTTCTTCAAACACCAGTTGTGGCGCGGGCTGTTTCGATCCGTCGCCGATTTTCCGGCCCTGTTCCTCACCGCGCGCGATGTGGATTTCGAGCCCTTCCAGGCGCACGTTGCCGACGTGATGCGGCGCAAAGAGCAATCCCGGCCAACTGGCATCTGCCTCGAATCGGCGCAGTGTAATCAACGGTGGAGCGCCCGGGCGGTCTTTCTCCCGGAAGACGAAACCGACGCCCACGGCGTGCGGGTGAGGAAACAAGGTCAAATCGAGCGAACGTAGATCCACGTCGCTGCGGTACTGCCGGCTCAACGCCTGCAGGATTTCGCGTTTCGCGATGGGCGTCAGCCACCTGCCGCTGGTCAGCAGCAAGGTCAGCAGCAGCGCGCCGCAGATACCCGCCGCTACGACCACCGCAACGAGGGAGAATATCCACAGCTTCGCGCGGGGGTGTGGCGATGCGACCGGCGTTAGGTTACTCACATTAAGCCCCTAGCAACTAGCCTGCCACATTGGACGTGCGAACCGCAGTAAAATGCTTCACATGAAATATTCGCGCAGAGATCTGAGTATGCTGCTTCCCATCCTGGCTGCCGCCAGGGCCGGCGCGCAGAACGCCGTCTTGCCCTCGAAAACCTACAGCTTCGACCAGCTTCCTGTACAGACCAGCGGAGATAATCAGACCCGGCCGGTGTTCGATGGGGAAACGCACGCCGGCGTGCATATCGAACTCCACGAAACCGAGTTGCCGCCTGGCGGCGCGCCCCATCCGCCCCACCACCATCTCCACGACGAGATGATCCTCATCCGCGAAGGAACCATGGAAGTCACTATCTCGGGACGCAGCGCCAGGCTGGGGCCGGGTTCGGTGGCGTATGTAGCCTCCAACGAGGAGCACGGCTGGCACAACGCCGGGACCACCCGCGCGCATTATTTCGTGCTGGCGATCGGGCACGATTAAGCCCGCAATTCCAAATGAATTGTGGGGCGGACCTCCAGGTCTGCGCGGGTCCTCCATCACCCGACGTGACCCGCTGCTGGTAGCCGCAGGACTTGAGTCCTGCCCCACTATAAATGCAGCATTGCAGCTTTTTTGGAAAAGCAAGTGGCAGTGGCCAATCATGGCTGCCAATCATGCCCCGCGTGCTAACATGGCGCATCATGCGCCCCCCGGATTCGCATCACAACTTCCCCCGCGTCCACAACGCCATGTGGCCCGGCCTGGTAGGCAAAGGGCCGGATTCCGAGCCGCCCATCGGTTTGGACACGATGCTCCGCCTCACCGCCGCTGCCGCGATCGACGGCGCCAAGTTCGATGGCGTGGATCTGTTCCTCTTCGACCCGCACGTCTCCATCGATGCGAGCGACGACAGCCTGGCGCGGCTCGCCGACCAAGTCCGCGCGCTCGACCTGGTAGTAGGGTCGGTAGTCGCGCCGGTCTGGCCGCCCACAGGCGGCGGCTCGGCCATGGGCAGCTCCGGCGAGCGCCGGCAATTCGTCGCGCAGGTACGCAAGGCCTGCCGCATCGCGGGCAAGCTGCGCGAGCTCGGCGTGCGCCCCTACGGAATTGTGCGCATTGATTCCGCCGCCAGCCCCGCGGACTGGGCCAAGGACCCCGATGGCAACACCCGCCTGATCGCCGAAACATTTCGAGAGGCTTGTGAAGTGGCCGCCGGCCATGGCGAGCGCCTGGCGGCCGAAGGCGAGATCTGCTGGGGCGGCATGCATAGCTGGCGGCGCATGCTGCAGCTTCTGGAACTGGTGGACCGCCCGCAGACCTTGGGCTTCCAGGCCGACATGGCCCATACGCTGCTCTTCACCCTGGGATACAATGCGCCCGAAGATCGCATCCTGCCGGAGGATTTCGACTGGCGCCAGACCGGCCGCTTCCAGGAGGCGCTGCGCGAGTTGACCGCCGCCTTACGCCCGTGGACCATCGACTTCCACGTGGCCCAAAACGATGCCACCGTGCATGGCTCGGGATCGCACGACAAGACCGGTCACCATTGCCTGCCCGGCGACCCCAACGGCAAGCTCGACATCGTGCGCGACGCCGGACATTGGTTGCGCGACGAACACGGCCAGTTGACCAAAGCGATCCGCCATATCTGCTGGGATGGATGCATGTTCCCCAACTCCGTGATGCTGGAGCAAGACACCTGGAACGGCATCCTGGCAACCATGCTCGCGGTGCGTAGCGCGCACGGCTGGCAGGAGCAAGACGGGAGCACCCTATGACCGCCAAGCCGCTCCGCATCGGCCTGGTCGGCTATGGCTTCATGGGCCGCACGCACTCCAACGCCTTCGCCAGGGTAAACCAGTTCTTCGATGTGCCCTACCGTCCCGTCTTGCAAGCGGCGTGCGCGCGGGACGCTGTCAAAGTCGCTGCGTTCGCCGCCCAATGGGGTTATGCATCGACCGAAACCGACTGGCGCAAGCTGGTCGAGCGCCCCGATATCGACCTGATAGATATCGCCAGCCCCAACGACACGCACGCGGAAATCGCCGTCGCCGCGGCCGGGGCAGGGAAGATGGTGCTCTGCGAAAAGCCCTTGGGCCGCAACGCCGCGGAATCCCAGCGCATGGTCGAGGCGGTGGAGAAGGCTGCCGTGCCCAACATGGTCTGGTACAACTACCGCCGCGTGCCGGCCGTCACCCTGGCCAGGCAGTTGATCGATGAGGGCCGTCTGGGCAGGATCTTCCACTACCGGGCGAAGTTTCTGCAGGATTGGACCATTTCGGCCGAACTCCCGCAGGGCGGCGCGGGCCTCTGGCGCCTGGATGTGAACGTGGCCGGCAGCGGCGTTACCGGCGATCTGCTGGCGCATTGCATCGACACCGCCATGTGGCTGAATGGCGCCATCGACCAGGTCACCGCCATGACCGAAACGTTCGTCAAGGAGCGCCGGCACTCGCTCACCGGCCGCGTGGAGAAGGTCGGCATCGACGACGCCAGCGCGTTTCTGGCGCGCTTTCAAAACGGATCTCTGGCCACCTTCGAAGCCACCCGCTACGCCCGCGGCCACAAGGCGCTCTATACCCTCGAGATCAATGGCGAGCACGCTTCCATCGCCTGGGACTTGCACGATTTGCATCGCCTCGAATACTACGATCATCGCGATGAAGGCCGCCTGCGCGGCTGGCGCTCGATGCATATCACGGACAGCGATCATCCGTACATGAAGAACTGGTGGGTGCCGGGATTGCAAATCGGTTACGAGCACACCTTCATCCATCAGGTGGCGGATTTCCTGACGGGCTTGGGCGATGGCCGCGTTCCCGGACCCTCCTTCCGCGACGGCCTGGCTACTGACTACGTCACCGACGCGGTCCTGCGCTCTGCGCGGACTGGACAGTGGGAGAAGGTGCTGTAGCCGTAACCGCCGGCCTCCATGCCATAATCTGGCTATGGAGATCACTTGGCTCGGGCACGGCACATTCCAATTCCGCCTCCCTTCGGGCGAAACGATCCTGATGGATCCGTGGACTGAGGGTAACCCCGCTTACCCGCAAGGCTACAAGATTACGCGTGTGGACACCATCGCCATCACCCACGGGCATTTCGATCACATCCACGACGCGGTGCCCCTGGCCAAGGAATTCTCGCCGGAAGTCGTGGGCATCTACGAGACCTGTCATTGGCTGGAATCGAAGGGCGTAGCGAATACCCGCCCCATGAACAAAGGCGGCTCGCAGAAGGCCGGCGCGGTCACCTTCACCATGACCCACGCCGTACACAGTTGCGGCATCCTGGATGACGGCAAAATCGTCTACGGCGGCGAGGCCGCGGGCTACGTGCTGCACTTTGACGATGTCCGCGCGCTGTACTTCGCCGGCGATACCAACGTCTTTACCGACATGCAATTGATCGAGCAGCTGTACCATCCCGAGCTGGCCTTTCTGCCCATCGGGGACCTGTACACCATGAGCCCGCGGGAAGCGGCGCTGGCCTGCCGCCTGCTGAAATCGAAGAAGGTAGTGCCCATGCACTTCGGCACCTTCCCCGCGCTGACGGGACGGCCGGAGCAACTGGCGGCCCTGATCGCCGATCTGCCGGATACGACGGTCTGGCCGCTGGAGCCCGGCAAGCCAGTCGACTGGTAGCAGGTTTGTGGCGCACGCTCTCAGCGTGCCGTGTCCCCACTCCTGGGGACACCTCTTTGGCGGCTAATTGGCTGCCTCACTTGGACTGAACCGCACCACTGTGGCCGCCGCTTACGAACTCCTGGAGTCCGAAGGCTCCATCAGCGGCCAGGTAGGACGGTATCGGCGTCACCCGTGCAACGTTCTGTAACGCCGAATCCCCCTTTAAGAGTCACTGCAAAATCGCGATAAACGCCTGCTCGATGCTTCCCCGGCCGTCGCCACCGCGCCCACCAGGAGCATTTCCGGTTGCAGGCGCGGCTGGTTCAGCCGTGCGGACTGGATCTTCCCGTTTCGACGAGCGCAAGAGTTACGGTGAGGCCGGGTGCGGAAGCATGCAGAAGGCAGAACGGCGGGGAAAGCGCAGGGGAGGATATCTCTGGCCTGGGTGTGACTGGCAGGGAAAGAGCGGCTGGGGAGGCTCTCGCCGTCAGGCAGCAGACAATTTAGTTACGTGGAGACGTCTCCGTTTTTTTTCCGCGTGCCAGAGGTCGTATTGAAGCTGCTGGTTCAGCCAGCTTTCAGCGCTGGTGCCGAAGGCGATCGAGAGACGGACCGCCATCTCTGGGCTGATGCCTGCGCGCCCGTTCAGGATGCCCGACAGCACCTTCCGGCTCACGCCGAGCGATCGCGCGGCGTCGGTGACGGTAAAATTCAGTGGTTCCAGGCACAGCGCCCTGAGCACCTCGCCCGCGTGTGGCGGATTATGCATCTTCATGGCAGCCTCAATGATAATCCTCATAGTCTACTCGATCCACATCCTTCCCGGCACAATTGAACGTGAGCCGCCAGTTGCCGCTCACTTTCACCGCCCAAGTACCCTTTCGGGAGCCGCGGAGTTCGTGGAGGTCCATGCCGGGCAGGTTCATATCGCGCGCGCTGGTTGACGCGTTCAGACGGCCGAGGATGAGAAGGTTACAAGTTGCGGCCGGGGATGCGCCGGCCCAGCCTAATACCGGGTCGCACGGGGCCACCCTCTGGGCCAAGCGGCCTCCAAGGCAGCCCCATCCTCGCCTCGGCGACTGTCCTGGCTTTCATTCTCAATGAAGAGGGCCGCTACGACGAGGCAGAGAATCTGCATCGCGAGACACTGGATGTTCAACGCCGTGTCTTGGGACCAGAGCATCGGGGCACACTGGAGTCGATGCGTAACCTCGCGAACGACTTCGCCGGAGAGGGCCGCTACTCCGAAGCGGAGAAGTTGCAGCGCGAGACAATGAATGTCGATCGCCGCGTCTTGGGGCCAGAGCATCCGCTTGCGCGGCTCTCCACATATAACATAAGTTGCATTTTGGCGCGTAAAGGCAACCGTGATGAGGCCTTCCAGCTTTTACGAGAGGCTGTTGACCACGGGCTGGCCCCCACATTCGATCTCGTCGTCGAAAAGGATCCCCTTCTCCAAGCGCTGCATGGCGACCCGCGCTTCGCCACTCTCGTGGCCGACGCCAAAGAGCGAGCCGCCGCGTCCCGGATGCCAAAGTAGTTCAGTTCCGCAACGTCAGCAGTTCCGCAACGTCAGACCATCTAACATGTAGTTCTTCATAGCAGCATCCATCGTCACAAACACCAGTTCTTCCCCGATAGCCTGTGCCATAAGCAGGTGGTCGAATGGGTCTCTGTGCAGCACCGGAATAGTGCCGACGTGACTGATGTGCTCCCTCCGCAATGGCAGTTCCGTCGCCTGAAGATCGCCCATTGCGCCCGTTAGAAATTCGAAGGTGAACGGGAAACCGTCCGGGTCCTTGCGATGCTTCAAAGCCACCTCGAAAAAGGAAACGACACTGATGAAACGCTGATCCGCTTCGAGCACCAGCTTTTGTAGACGATCCGGCACCCGGCTTGGCTCCGTCGATAACCAGATGACGATGTGCGTGTCAAGCAGCATCCGCATCTTCACTACCCGCCCTCGATGAATGCGTCAGCCTCGTCGTCAGGCATAGCGAAAAGTAGCGATTCCTTCACCGGCTTCACCTTGCCCCGCAGCGTTCCAAATTTGGGTTTCGGTTTCGTCGCCGCCACCACCTGGAGTTGGAACCGCTGGCCGCTCCGGGTGATAATGACATCTTCACCCGATTCGGCTTGCTTGAGGAGTTTCGAGAGGTTGGTCTTTGCGTAATGAACATCGCATTCCATACCTTTCGCAGTTTAGCTAATTGACTAGCTAAAATCAAGCAGCGACATTTCAACCCGCATCCGCACCAGGATATTGGCTGCCAAAAACTAACTGATCTGGAAACGATGCGAACCCAAAACAAAGATCGCCGAACGAACCCAATTGGCCGATCTAAAGGCTACCAATTGACCATCCAATATGGTACACTAACCTCGTGGTCACCCAGCCGCAACTGGACGCTTCCTCCACTCTCCCCATCTACAAGCAGCTTTACGCCCACTTTAGCGGCCTCATCCAATCCGGACAACTCGCCAAAGGCGAACGCCTCCCAGCGACCCGCGAATTGGCTGGCTCACTTGGACTGAATCGCACCACCGTGGCCGCCGCCTACGAACTCCTGGAGTCCGAAGGCTTCATCAGTGGCCAAGTCGGACGCGGCAGCTTCGTCATGCAACGTTCTGTAACACCGAACGGCCCTTTTGACTGGCCCCGCCTCCTGGAGCGCTCCACTCCCGGCCTCCAACCCCCCGCCCCCAGCCCCCTTTCCCGGCAAGGCGTCAGCTTCGCCACCTCCCGCCCCTCCGAGCAGCTCTTTCCGCTGGACGCCCTCCGCGCAAGCTGCGAGGAGGTCATGGCCGGTCCCGATTTCGCCCATATCCTTCAACTCGGTTCCCCAAGCGGTTACGAACCGCTCCGCCGCTATCTTCTGGATGCCGCCCGCGCCGAAAACCTGGCCGCCCCCGACGACGACCTCATCGTCACCAACGGCTGCCAGCAGTCGCTCGACCTGCTCGGCCGCGTCCTCCTCCGCCCCGGCGATAAGGTGATTGTCGAAGATCCCGTTTACCCCGGACTCAAAAGCCTTTTCCTGGAAGCCGGCGCGCAGCTTATCGGTGTTCCCGTCGGCCCGGACGGCATGGAAATCGAGCAGCTCCAGGTCGCCCTCGATCGGGAGCGGCCGCGCTTGGTCGTGGTCACTTCCAACTTTCAGAATCCCACCGGCGCCACGCTCCCCATCGCCGCCCGCGCCGCCCTCCTCCGCGCCGCTCAAGCCGCGGGCGTCCCGCTGGTCGAAAACGATGCCTATGGCGACCTGCGCTATTCAGGCGACGACCTGCCGCCCATCAAGCAATCCGCCGACGCCGGCCACGTCATTCTATTGCGCAGTTTCTCGAAGATCACTTTTCCCGGCCTGCGCGTGGGCTGGGTGCTCGGCCCGCGCGCCCTCATCGCGCGCCTGGCTCAATCCAAGCAGCTCGCCGACCTGCATACCGATCAGCTTTCCCAGGCCGTGCTGCTGCGCTTTGCCGAATCCGGACGCATGGCCGACCATCGCACACACATGCTGCGGGCCGGCGCCGAACGTCTGGCCGCGGTCCTGGCTGCCTGCGACCGCTATCTGCCCGCCGGATCGCGTTTCACCCGTCCGCGCGGCGGCATGAATTTGTGGGTGCGTCTGCCCGAACCCCTGGATGCCGGCGAACTGCTGGCCCGCGCGCACCGCGAGAACGTCTCGTATCTGCCCGGCAAGTATTTCGCGGTCTCCCGCTTTGATCCCGGTTCTTTGCGTCTGAGCTTCGCCGGCCTGGCGCCCGATGAGATCCGCAAAGGCCTGGCTGTGTTGGGTGCAATCTTTTCAAACGAACTGGAGCGAACGCGGTCCCATACCGCCCTCGAACCCGCTCCAGCCATGGTGTAGCGCACGCTTTAGCGTGCTGCGGCGGACTTCAGTCCGCCGTTTAGGAAGGGAGTAAAACATGTTCCTCGACGAAACGTTCAGAGTCAAAGTCGGCTTAGCCGAAATGCTCAAAGGCGGCGTGATCATGGATGTCACCAACGCCGACCAGGCCCTCATCGCCGAAAAAGCCGGAGCCGCCGCCGTCATGGCGCTCGAGCGCGTGCCCGCCGATATCCGCCGCGAAGGCGGCGTCGCGCGCATGGCGCCCATCAATAAGATCCGCGAGATCATGCAGACCGTCAGCATCCCGGTCATGGCCAAAGCCCGCATCGGCCACTTCACGGAAGCGCGCATCCTCGAAGCCCTCGGTGTCGACTACATCGACGAGAGTGAAGTCCTCACCCCCGCCGACGAGGTGCACCACATCGACAAGCGCGATTTCAAGGTGCCATTCGTGTGCGGCGCGCGCAACCTCGGCGAGGCCCTGCGCCGTATCGCCGAAGGCGCGGCCATGATCCGCACCAAAGGCGAGGCCGGCTCCGGCAATATCGTCGAGGCGGTCCGCCACATGCGCACCATCCAGAAGGAGATGAGACAGCTCACCGTGCTCGGCGCGGAGGAACTGGTACACGCTTCGAAGGAATTGCAAGCCCCGCTGGAATTGGTCGAATGGGTCGCCAAACATGGCAAACTGCCGGTGCCGAACTTCTCCGCCGGCGGCATCGCCACTCCCGCCGACGCCGCGCTGGTCATGCAGTTGGGAGCTGAGGCCACCTTCGTCGGATCGGGTATCTTCAAGTCCTCCGACCCCGACGCGCGCGCCCGCGCCATTGTTCGCGCAACAACATATTACAAGGATCCGGTGAAACTGCTCGAAGCCAGCGAAGAACTGGGTATGGCCATGCCCGGCCTGGAAATCTCCAAGATCCCGGAAGGCGAACTGCTCCAAACCCGAGGCTGGTAACTTGCTTGTGGGGCAGGCCTCCAGGCCTGCGCGGGTCCTCCAGGACCCGCTCTTAGCTTGAGGTTTTCATGAAGAAAATCGGCATCCTAGCCCTCCAAGGCGATTTCGAAGCGCACGCCCGCACCCTCTCCGGCCTGGGCGCCGAGCCCGTCTTCGTGCGCAGCGCCGCCGATCTCGATACGGTCGATGCCCTGATCATCCCCGGCGGCGAAAGCACCACGATGCTGAAACTCCTCCACGCCGAAAACCTGCTCTCGCCGATTGCCGCTTTCGGACGCAGCCACCCAGTCTTCGGCACCTGCGCCGGAGCCATCCTGCTCGCCGCCGGCGTCTCCCATCCCGAACAAGAAGCCCTCGGCTTGCTGGATATCGACGTCGAGCGCAACGCCTACGGCCGCCAGATCGAGAGCCGTGTCACACAGATCGCCCCCGAGGCCGAATTCGGCGCCCGCACCCATCCCGGCGACATGGAAGCCGTATTCATCCGCGCCCCCGTAATCCGCCGCGTGGGACCCGAGGCGCGCATCCTCGCCCGCTACCAGGGCGATCCCGTCCTGGTCGAACAAGGCATGCACCTGGTTGCCACATTCCATCCGGAGCTGACCGCCGATTCCCGAGTGCACGAGCTCTTCCTTTCTAAACTGTGACGCCCTCATCCAAAACCCGTGTCCTCTTTGTCTGCATCGGCAACTCCTGCCGCAGCCAGATGGCCGAAGGCTTCGCCCGCACCTACGGCGGCGACGTGATCATCCCCGCCAGCGCCGGCCTGGCCCCCGCCTATTTGATTGCCCCCGACACCGTCCGCGCCATGGACGAAAAGAACATCGACCTACGCGACCAGTTCCCCAAGAGCCTGAAACAGCTCGAACGCGCCCGTTTCGATATCGTCGTGAATATGAGCGGCTACGACCTGCCGCCCGAGATGGACGCGCCCGAGCGCCTCTGGGCCGTCCCCGATCCGATCGCCGAAGATTACGAAACCCACTGCAAGATCCGTGACGAGATTGAGACCCGCGTCATGGCCCTCATCCTGGAACTGCGCCGGGCGGCAAAAGGCACTCCGCCAGCGGGCGGCTGATTGACCTGCCCCGGCGCTGATATGCTCAAGTGGATGTCCCGTGTCTTACCCAACTTGTTGCTGTCTGTGACCCTCGGACTTCTCGCGGCAGCCTGCGGCATCGCCCAAGATGCCCAAGACCGGCCGCAGCGTTAAAAATCGGGCTTGCTATCCAAGGGAACTGCGGCTCGACCCCGTCGGCGAGGCCATCGACCTGGGAAGCATGCCGCTGGCAATGGCCCCTGCGCCTGGCGGAGAAAGAGTTGACCTTGGTCCTCAGTGGTTGGCGTGAGCAGGGGTTGCAGATAAGCGACCTACTGTCTCACCGTACCCTGCAGACCCGCCTATACCCAGGCACACCAGCCCGCTTCTTTCCTGAAGACGCACCCGACAGCCAGTATGCCAGAATTGAGGCTTATGCGCGGCGTTCGCCAAAGAGAGCTGTTCTGGCCGGCGACCATCGCGCTGCTCGCCTGCCTATGCGCGGCGCAGCTTTTCCCGGCTTGGCAGGAATCCAATATCGGCGATGAGCCTGTCGAACTGGCGGCCGGCTACAGCTATGTGAAGACCGGCGACTTCCGCATGAATCCCGAGCATCCGCCACTCGCCAAGATCCTGGCCGCGCTTCCCCTGCTGGCCCTGCAGCCGTCGCTGCCGCTCGATTCCACGTCGTGGGGCAAGGCGGACGAGTACGGCTTCGGCATGCGGTTTTTCGAGCGGAACATAGCCTCGATTGATAGGCTGCTTTTCGCCGCCCGGCTGGTGTCGATCTTCCTCACCGCGTGCCTCGGCTTGGCAATCGCCTTATGGACCCGCGACGTCTTCAGCCCCGGCACGGCCATCCTGGCGCTGGCGCTGTATGCCTTCGATCCCACCGTCATCGCGCACGGCCACTACGTCAAAAACGACGTACCGGCTACGCTGTTTTGTTTCCTGGCAGCGATTGCGTGGTGCGCGTTTCTGACCCGCCCCAGGCTGCCGCGTCTGGCCCTCGCCGGCGTGGCTCTGGGCTTGGCCCTGGCTACCAAGTTCTCGGCTGCTTTCCTGCTGCCGGTGATGGCCATCCTCTACGCCATCCGCTGGCTGGGACACAGGCACGAACAAAGGTTGGAGGGGCAAAAGGAACTTTCGCTATGGCACGGCCTCGGTTCCCTGCTAGCTGCCATGGCTCTGGCCGCCGCCGTGGTGTTCCTGTTCTACGGCATTCTCGCCTGGAGTCACGGGGTGCGGCTGGGCGGCATCGATGCGCGCGCGTTCCGCGATCTGCTGGACCGGGACCCAACCAGGGCCATGGCCCGAATGGTGGCGCGGGGTATCCCCCGCGTCCATCCATTCGTCGAGGGCCTGATCGTTTATGTGGACCACAATACCATCGGTCATCCATGCTATCTGCTCGGGATGCGGGGAATGCTGGGATGGTGGTACTACTTTCCTGTGGCTTTCGCTGTGAAGACCCCGGCGGCCACACTGGCTCTGCTCGCGCTGGCGGGCCTTTTGCTCCTGCGCCTGTTGTGGCGCAAGCGCATCCGCCCGGTGGCCTTCCCGTGCTTTCGATGGTTCGCGGTAGCTGTGCCGGTGGCGGTCTTTGGCGCATTCAGCATGTCCAGCCACCTGAATATCGGCATCCGGCATCTGTTGCCGATCTGGCCCTTCATCTTCATCCTGGCGGCCGCCGCGATCACTCGCGCGCGTTTCCGATACCGTCCGGCGGTCCTCAGTTTGCTGGTCGCGGCCCTGGCCGCCGAGTCCTTGTGGATGTGCCCGCACTACCTGGCATTCTTCAATGTCCTGGCTGGTGGCCCCGCCAACGGTCCGGCGATCCTGGCCGATTCCAACATCGATTGGGGACAAGATGGAAAGAATCTCGCGGCCTGGCTGAACGCCCGCCACACCCCGCGCGTGTGTTTGGATTATTTCGGTACGGCCGATATCGGCCGCCTCGGCATTAGCGGCCCGTCCCTGCCTGCCACGTGGGAGACCGGGCGGCGCGCCTCGCTCGACTGCGTGGGCGCGATCAGCACGAACATTCTGTACGATGCGTATTCGAATCCGTGGCAGCACGCCTGGCTTCGTGCTCTTCGCCCCGTGGCCCGCATCGGCTACTCCATTTATATTTACGACTTGCGCCGCCAGCCTATGGATCTGCGATGAGCAATTACCGTGTGGCGTTCTGGCGCCGCCCTGTTCCAGGGCTTTCCGCAGCTCTATTTGCCCTGAATGCCGCGATCGCGTGGCGTATGTTCCACGTCGAATATCTATCGCAAACCGGCACCGGTGTGGGCGTAATCATCGCTTACGCGCGATACGCCCGGGATCACTGGCCAGACTTCGATTGGTGCCGCTTTTGGTACGCCGGACTGCCCTTTCGGAACGCTTATGTGCCCGGCGTGCCTCTGGCCGCGGCGTTCCTTTCCGGCTGTGCGCATATCGGCCCCGGCCGCGCGTTCTACATCGTGGTGTCCACGATGTACTGCCTGGGGCCGGTCACGCTCTTTTGGATGGCTTTTCGCATGACCCGCGCCGCCAGTTGGAGCTTCTACGCCGGCCTGCTGTACTCGCTTGTTTCGCCGTCCGCTTTTCTGATACCCGATATACGCAGGGACCTCGGCAGCCTTCTTTGGGATCAGCGGCTGCACACCATGGCCGGTTACGCGGATAACCAGAACGTCGCGGCGCTTACATTGTTACCCCTGGCGATCCTGGCTCTGGATGTCGCGCTCGAAAAGAGAAAGCCGATCTACTTCGTGGCAGCCGCGGTGGCTCTGGCGGCGGTCCCGCTGACAAACTGGCCGGGGGCGATAGCGCTGACGTTCGCTGTGCTGGCCTACGGGCTATCGCAACCCGCTGCCGGCGCATTGCGCCGGTGGGCGATCATCGCCGCCATCGGCACGCTCGCGTATGCACTGGCAATGCCCTGGATTCCACCGTCAACCGTGTTCGCCACGCAGGCGGACACTCAAGGATTTGCGCCGGTCAACAGGTTTACGCCGCACCACCTGCTCTATGCTGGAGCGCTGGCCGCCGGAGCCTGGGTGTTAATGCGGCTGACCGCGGCCGCACGGACGCCGCGATACCTGCGCTTCTTCGTGTTGTTCTTCTTTTTTATGGATGGAATCACACTGGGCTGGTACTGGTCCGGCGTCACTCTGCTGGCCCAGCCGCACCGTTTTCATCTGGCCATGGAAATGGGGTTCACCCTGGCTTTGGTTTTCGCAGTGCGCCTTTTGTTTCAGAGGTGGACGGCCTTGCGGGAGCCCGTTGCGGTAGCCTTCGCGGTACTATGCATCTTCCAATTCGTGCAATACCGAAGCTACGCGCGCCGGCTGATACGGGGTATCGATATGACCCAAACCAGCGAGTACAAGACCGCGCTTTGGTTCGACCGGAACATGCGGGACAGCCGGGTTATGGTGCCAGGTTCCACCACCTTCTGGTTGAATGTCTTCACCGATACGCCGCAGCTTACAGGGTGCTGTCCGCAGGGCGTGCTTAACCAAACGGCCCGCGTCGCGGACTACGGGATCATGACGGACCTGACCGCCGAAAATCGTGCGCTGGAGAACAGCCTGCTTTGGTTCAAGGCGCTGGGAGTGCGGGCCGTGGCGGTTTCCGGTCCGCGGAGTACCGAGGTGTACAAGCCGTTCTATCATCCCCACAAGTTCGAAGACCGCCTGCCCAAGCGATGGCAGGATGGAGACGATGCGATCTATGAAGTGCCTTGGCGGTACTACTCCATAGCGCACGCGATGGAACCGGGAGATCTGGTACAACGCACACCGGCCCACGGCGCCGACACAGATCCGCTAATAGCCTATGTAGCGGCCATCGAGCGGCCGGAGGCGCCGGAGTTGGATGTACACTGGCGAAACAACGAGACCATCGAGATTACGGGCAACCTGAAACCGAGCCAGATCGTAAGCGTCCAGGAGAACGCCGACGCGGGATGGCACGCGGCGATGGATGGCGCGCCGCGCCGCGTATTCGCCGACAAACTGGGGTTGCTGACTGTGGTACCCAACTGCAGCGGCAATTGCACCATCGAATTGCACTACGATGGCGGCCTGGAAATGCGCCTCGCGCATTGGATCAATCGCGCCGCGGTTGCCGGATCGCTGGTGTGGCTACTGCTGGGCGCCGCCCTACCGCGCCGCCATCAGCGCGCGTAAGCGCCGCGCACGTTCGGGCGCCCGCAATTGCCGTAACGCCTTGGCCTCGATCTGCCGGATGCGCTCGCGCGTGACGTCGAACTCCTGGCCGATCTCTTCGAGTGTATGCTCCCGCTCGCAGCCGATCCCGAAGCGCAGCCGGATCACCTTCTCCTCCTTTGGAGAGAGGGTCTTCAGGATGCCGGCAGTCTCGTCGCGGACGTTGGTTTCGATAACGGCGTCCACCGGTGAACCCACCCAGCGGTCTTCGATCAAGTCACCCAGAGCGGATTCGCCGTCGCGGCCGACCGGTGTCTCGAGCGAAACAGGATCGCGCGAGATGGTCTTCAGCTTTTGGACTTTCTCGACCGGAATATCCATCCGGCGCCCAATTTCGTCATTTGTAGGAGTTCGGCCCAGCTCCTTTTCCAGCTCACGCGACGCCCGCAGGAACTTGTTCATGCTCTCGTTCATGTGCACGGGAATGCGGATGGTGCGCGACTGGTCGGCAATCGCGCGGGTAATGGCTTGGCGGATCCACCACGTGGCGTACGTGGAAAACTTGTAACCGCGCCGGTATTCGAACTTGTCGGCGGCGCGCATCAAGCCGATATTGCCCTCCTGGATGAGGTCCAGCAAATGGAGTCCGCGGTTCACGTACTTCTTGGCCACCGAAACCACAAGGCGCAAGTTCGCCTCCACCAAGTCCTTCTTGGCGCGTTCGGCTTCGGCTTCCCCGTGCCGGATTACCGTCAGGGTGTGCTTCAGGTCGGGCAGTGTCGCCGCTGCCACGGTCTCCCGCTTTTTGATCTCCTTCTTCAGATCCTTCAGCCGCTGTTGGACTTGCGGCAGGCCGGGCCCCTTTGCTTCGATCTTCTTGACCTCGCGGTCCAGTTGGCCGAGTTCCTCGACGGCGCGCTCAATTTCCTTGGAAAACTCCTTCCACTTGAGCGAACGAAAGGGGATAGCTCGAATCCCCTGAGACACCTGCACCTTGGTCCGATTCAGCCGGTTGCACCAGCGCTTGCGCTGCTTCTTCATGTTGACCGGCACCGTCTCCAGCTTGTCGGTCACCTGCTGCAGCTTGCGGTACACTACGATCAGATCGGTGAACAATTTCAGCAAGTCGGCCCGCTTCTTAAGGTCTGCCGGGGTGCCTTCCTCGACGTCGCCTACGTCGACTACGTTATCGATTTCGTCGGCGCCCTTTTTCAGTTGCTCGGCCAGTTCCACGACCACCTGCTGCACCAGTGCCGAGCGGCTGATAGCCTTCTGCATGCGTAATTTGCCGCGCTCCATGCGCCGGGCCAAATCTACTTCGCCTTCGCGGGTCAGCAGCGGAACCGCTCCCATTTCACGCAGATACACGCGTACCGGATCGTCGGTGTAGATGGACTCTTCCACCGGCGCGGGATGCAGGAAATCGGCCTCGTGGCCTGCCTCGGGATCGAAAAACTTGGCATCCTCCTCGAAGTTGAGGCCCAAGGCTTCCGGATTATCTGCTAGAAACTGATCTTCGAATTGATCCACTTTTCGACTCACCTCCCCCAATTTCGCCTTCGGAAAGTATCTGCAATTGGTTAGATTCTGGGGCTACTGAAACGCTTCGGACTTGTTGGTTCGGCACGCCAATGCGGGGGGCTACCTACGCCGCCGGCACATCAACTGATGATAGCATCGATCAGCAGGAATGTTAAGTCCTATCTTTAAAGATGTTTCAGAACCGTTTTGGTTACATTCACACCTGGATCTGGCGCCTATGGCACTTTGTGCCGCATCAGGTTCTTCAACTCATTGAAGAATGCCTGCTCGTCCTGAAAATCGCGATAAACCGATGCGAACCGTACATAGGCTATTTTGTCCAGATCGCGGAGGGCTTCTATCAGCAGTTCTCCTACTTCAATAGTAGATATTTCCCGGTCGGCGGAGTCCGTGACTTTCGCCTCGACCTGGTCCACCAGCTCCGCCAGCCTCCCCATACTTATCGGCCGCTTCTCGCAGGCCTTCAGCAAACCAGATAGTACCTTCTGGCGGTCGAATTTCTCCCGGCGGCCATCCTTCTTAATCACCATATAGGGCACTTCGTCGATTCGCTCGTAGGTAGTGAAGCGCCGCTCGCAAGCCAGGCACTGCCTTCGTCGCCGGATGGCGTCACCCTCCCGGCTCTCGCGCGAGTCCACGACTTTATCCTCTATGTGATTGCAGAAAGGGCACTTCATATCGTAACCTCGGGTTCCAACTGCTTCAGAGTGCGCCAGCGGATGCCATCATGCAGCGCTAGGGCCACACCGAGCGGCACAACTACTACAAATGAAATAAACCAAAGCACCAGGGCCACGCTGGTAGAAACCTCAAGGGGAACGCGGAAAAGCTCCGTCAGCACCAGGACGGAAACCACCTGCATGCCGCCGCCTATCCCGGGAATCTGGACGACCGTTCCGAAAGCCAGGAATCCCAAGAAGATCAGTACGTCCAGCCAGCCGAAATGCAGCGCGCCGCCGAACGCCCGCATGACACAAAACACTGTAAGTGTGATAGTGGCCCACTCCAGGACGGTATACCAGACTACCAGCAGCATCGCCTTTTGGCTCCTGGTGGAGTCCATCCCCTGTACGAAGGCGCTTATCAGGCGGTCGACTCTTTTGAAAAGTTGTGGCGCTGCGCCATGCGCTGCCAGCACGTCCAACAGACGGCGGCGCAGCCCGGCGGAAAAGTGGCGGAAAACCGCCAACAGCCCCAACACCAGGATCGACAAGGCTCCCACCAACCAGCCGCCCGTGGCAAACACCCAGGAAAGCGCGGGACCCAGCGCCACATCGGACCGGCGCACGCGGCTCAGCGCGAGACCGAATATGGCCAGCACGATCAATACATCGTATAGGCGCTCAAGCACCAGGGCCGCCATCTGAGACGATGCCGAGACCTTCTCTTTGGCGGCGATCAGGTACGGGCGCACAAATTCGCCGGGCCGCCCCAAAACAGTAATAGCGCTGAAGCCGATCACGGTGGCGGAGAACAGATTCCAAAGGTTTGGGTCCGCCTTGACCGGGCGCATGAGCACGCGCCAACGCAAGGCCCGGCCGTAGTAGCCGGCGATCACGGAGGCACAGGCGGCGGCCAGCCACCACCACTTCAAAGCCAGCAAGGTGGCGCGGAACGCCCGCCAGTCGAACCCCCGGCCGTTGAGGAAGAGGCGCACCAGCCAAATCCCAGCCGCCAAGCCGGCCACCCCTAGCGCCAGCCACTTCCAGTTGCGTCTAATCGGAACTCCTCGTGTAGAACAGGCCCTAGCGAGCGTCTTGCTCTTCCAACATGCTCCGAAGAAGAAGACGCCCAAGTCGACAATTGTCTCAGGTCTTTCGGTTCGGCCTCAGGACACTATCGCGATTCTACCTCAGTCCGCCTTTCCTGGGGGTTTCTGGCTCGCCCCTCTGCAAGCGCTGTCGCAGATGTCGGCAGGGCTGAGGAAAAAACTCCGAGCGGCATGCGTGCGGCTATATGCGCCCTAACGGAAGTAATCCCCGCACCCTAAGCCGTCGCGAAGTTGTGGGAGACTCATTAAATGGACCCGCTTGTAGAAGCCGCATTGAGCGCACGCCAGAATTCCCACGCTCCGTTTTCCCACTTCAAGGTGGGCGCGGCGCTGGAGGATTCCGCAGGCCGCATCCACACCGGCTGCAACGTGGAGAACGCCAGTTACGGCCTAACCCTCTGCGCGGAACGAGTGGCCGTCTTCAAAGCCGTTTCCGAAGGAGCGCGCCAGTTCCGGCGCGTGGCCGTCGTGGCGGATACCGATACGCTGACCCCGCCCTGCGGCGCCTGTCGCCAGATACTCTGGGAGTTCTGCGGGGACGCGGAACTGGTGCTCTCGAACCTTCACGGCAAGACCGAAACCTTCCGTTTGAAAGATCTTCTCCCGAGGCCATTCGATGCGTCTTTTTTGTAGCTTCCTGCTCTTCATCTCGGCCCTTGGGGCCGAATCGGCCGATTGGATCTGGACCGCACGCTACGTAGTCACCATGGACCCGCAGCGGCGCGTGATTGAGGACGGTGCGATCGCCATCGGCGGCGAGCGCATTTTGGCCGCCGGCCCGAGGTCCGAAATCGAGCAGCGCTACCAGGCCCGCCAGCGCCTCGACCGGCCAGATGCCATCCTGGCGCCCGGCCTGATCGACACGCATACGCACGCAGCCATGTCGCTGTTCCGCGGTATCGCCGATGACCTCCGCTTGCAGGAGTGGCTGGAGCACTACATCTTCCCGGCCGAAGCGCGCAACGTAACACCCGAATTCGTACGCTGGGGGACGCGTCTGGGCTGCCTGGAAATGCTGCTCTCTGGCACCACCACTTACACGGACATGTACTACTTCGAAGATGTGGTGGCCGAAGCGACCAAAGAAGCCGGCATGCGCGGCGTACTGGGCGAAACCATCATCGGCTTTCCGTCCCCCGATGCCAAGACTCCCAACGACGCGTTGGCCTTCACCGACCGGTTTCTCACCCGCTTTCACGATGACCCGCTGATCGTGCCCGCCGTGGCGCCGCACGCCATCTACACCAACTCGGACGAAACGTTGAAGGCCTGTCGCGCGCTCGCCAACCGGCATGGCGCGCCGCTGGTGATTCATCTTTCGGAAACCAAGCATGAGAACGACGAGTGCCTGGCCAGGCGCAAGCTGACTCCCACGCAGGCGCTCGACGCCATGGGCGTCTTCAACGGCCGCACCGTTGCGGCGCACGCCGTGTGGGTGGACGAGGCCGACCTCGCAATCCTGAAATCGCGTGGAGTGGGGATCGCGCACTGCCCATCCAGCAATATGAAACTGGCCAGCGGCGTCGCCCCGGTCACGCGCATGCTGGCGCTGGACATGCCAGTGGGGCTCGGTCCCGATGGTCCCGCAGGCAGCAACAACGATTTCAATATGTTTGAAGAGATGGATCTGGCGGCCAAGCTGCAGAAGGTGATCACCGGAGACCCGCGCAATCTTCCGGCGGAGGCGGCTGTCGAAATGGCCACGATCCGCGGCGCGCGCGCCCTGGGGATGGAAAAGGAGATCGGCTCGCTCGAATCCGGCAAACGCGCGGACCTCATCTCCATTCGGCTGGACCGGCCCAATGCCGTGCCGATGTATAACGTCTACTCGCAGATGGTCTACGCGCTCAAAGGCAGCGACGTGGAGGACGTGATGGTGAACGGCAAACTGCTGGTGAAGGATGCACAGCCGCTGACACTCAACGCGGCGCAAATCGAAGCGAAGGCGCGGGGGTACCGGGAACAGGTTCAGAAGTCGTTGCGCTGACGTGCCATAATCTTTGCAGTGGCAGATGGCGGATTTCTTAGCTGGGAATTGGGGAAACCTGGCCTCGGTGGCAGGCTTGGTTTTCAGCATCCTGGCGTTTGTTTTCGCGAAGCGCGCGTCGACGGCCGCAAAGGAAGCGCGGGATGAGGCGTTGCGGCAGTCGCTGGTCGAATACCTGGACGGCCTCGCCAGAATTGCTGCCGAGCTCGGTGCACACCTGAGAAGCGAGATGAATGACATGGCGCTACTTCGAATCAGCGATCTGATGGATCAAACTAGCTACCTCATTGGACGATGGGAGGCCCGGCCGCCCAAGAAGTCGAAGGATAACCTTTCCCGTGCGCAGGAACAATTGCTCTCGATCCATCAAGCTCTAGATGCCGCTGGCGATCTCACGCCAGAGGATAGATCGCGCCTTGCGCATGCCGGCCAGGAAGTGAGCGGCATCTTTAGCACGGAACATGGCGTGGCCGCCAGAGCTGCGGGGGCGGGGGACGACTAATGGTGGACGAACGGACGGTCAAGTTCTTTGAAGGTGTATTGTCGAAGACAAAGGCAGGCAAAATCCCATGGGAGCCGACTGCGCTGGAAGCCAGGTTCATTGCACCGATCGGCGGCGAATTCTCGCTCTCCATCTCGGCCGTGGTAGAGCCAGTGTCGTTACGTGACGCCGCATTGCGGGTGACCATCAAGGGCGGGTTCGATAGGTATACCCTGGTCCTGCGCGATTTGCATGGCAAGGTTTTGACCACGGTCACCGAGAACGATGAAGGCGTTCGTCCGGATGCCATGCGAGAGCTCTACGAAACCGCCAGGCGAGAGGCCATTCGCCCCGATGAGAAGATCAACAAGGCTATCGAGGTGCTTCAGACTCTATAGCGAGCGCCTCTCAGCCCACGCTCATCCCCGCATATGTCCCGCATGCTCGAAGAAATCCGCCAACAGCCCGACTCCCTGGAGCGCACCCTGTCCACCGAACTCCGCCGCATCGAGCGGTTCAAACTGCGCGTCTCGAAGCGCCGCCCGCGCCTGATCGTGCTGGCCGCGCGCGGCACCTCCGACAACGCCGCGCAGTTCGGCCGCTATCTGTTGGAAATCACCACCGGCATTCCGGTCTCGTTGGCCGCGCCCGCGATCCATACCCTCTACAACACGCGCATCGATTATCGCGACGCCCTGGTGGTGGCTATCTCGCAGTCCGGCGAATCCACCGACACCAACCTGGTGCTGTCACGCGCGCGCGAACAGGGCGCGCTCACCATCGGCATCACCAACGAATCCTCCAGCACGCTGGCGCGCCTGGCCGAGTACGCCTTTCTGGTGCATGCCGGCAAAGAGAAGAGCGTGGCCGCCACCAAGACTTACACAGGCCAGGTGCTGATGCTCTATCTACTGGCCTACGCGCTCGGCGGGCGCATCCGCATCGACGATCTGAGACGCCTGCCGGAACGCGCCCAAACGGCCCTGGATCTGGAGCCCTCCATCGCCGAGATTTCCGGGCGTTATCGCTTCATGGATCATGCGGTGGTGGTGGGCCGCGGCCTGAATTACGCTACCGCCTTCGAGTTCGCGCTGAAGATGATGGAGACCTGCTATGTGGTCGCCGAACGCTTCTCTTCGGCCGACTTTCTGCACGGCCCCATTGCCATGGTGGACCCCGATTTCCCGGTGTTCGCGTTCGCCCCTTCCGGACCCACCTGGAGTTCCATGGCCGAAACGCTGGACAAGCTCCAAACGCTCAAGGCCGAAACCGTTGTCGTTACCGACGCCAGCAACACCGAAGCGGCGGCGCGCGCCACGCGCGTGATCCGGCTGCCGCACAAACTGCCGGAGCTGTACACGCCGATTCCATACATCATCCCCGCGCAAATCTTTGCGGCTTGCCTGGCGGACCAGAAAGGCCTCGATCCTGACAAGCCGCGCACCATCACCAAAGTAACCTTGACGATGTGAAAAACTCCCTCCGTGCTCGCCCCACTCGCCCGCTCAGCCCCGCGCTTTAGGCTAAACTGAGCTTATTCTGAAACGATTCGTCTTACCGGGTATAGTCGTGGTGGCCATGCTTGCCGATGTCGCCCAAGCAGCCGAACCCGAACGGGGCCAACTCGATGCCAGCCCCACGCTTTTCGCCGTCATGGCCGCCATCAACGCGGCGGGCTACAATGCGGACGCCGCTTCGCCCACCAACAGTCCGCTGCGCGAAACCATCCGGAAAGAATTGGCGGCCAAGCATATCCCCAGCCTGCCGGCGCTCAGGGATTTCTACCTCCAGCACCGGCAAGACGATGCCACGGCGGATCTCAGTCAATACATTTCCTTCGCCCTGTCGTCGGACGGGCCTCCGAAGTTCGCCTTGAGAGGCCGCACGGTGGAAACTCCGCCGGATGCGGCGGCGCTCGATGGGTTCGGCCCGTTGCTCGCGAAGTTTTATCAGGAAGCCCATCTCGAAGACCTCTGGAACCGGTCCCAACCGGCCTTTGAGCAGACCATCGAGCGCTATCACGAAGCCGTGGCGGAGGCCGTGCTGCAGGTGAACGGCTTTCTGCGCAACGAGACTTCCGGCACATCCACCGGCTGGTTCCAGATCTACATCGACTTGCTGGGCGCTCCCAATCAGATCCAGACGCGGAGCTATGGCAAGAGTTACTTCGTGGTGATCACGCCCTCGGCCGAGCCGCGTATTCGCGACGTCCGGCACGCCTACCTGCACTACCTGCTCGATCCCATGGCCAGCCGCCACGAGGAACTTGTCATGCGCAAGCGCGGGTTGGCCGACCACGCGCAACGTGCTCCAGCGCTCGACCAATCGTTCAAGTCGGATTATCTGCTGCTGGTCACCGAGTCGCTCATCAAGTCCATCGAAGCGCGGCTTGACAAGCAGCCGGCCATGGTGAATCAGGCGATGCGTGAGGGTTACATCCTGACCGCGTATTTCGCCGAACAATTGCAAGCCTACCTGAAGCAGGAAGAGGCCATGCGGTTCTACTATCCGGAAATGATCGCGGCCATCGACCTGAAGCACGAAGATGCGCGCCTTGCGCAGATCGAATTTGTTTCGCAGGCGCCCGTGCGGCAGGTGAAGGTGGTGGAGCCGCCGCGGCCTCCGGAACCCAAAGGCGCGCACAAAACCCTGGCACAGGCTGAACAGCTTTACGCGGACCGCGACCTGGAGGCTGCCCGGCAGCTTTTTCTGAAAGCCCTCGAAGAGACCGGGGAACGCCCGCTGCATGCCCAAGCCTATTACGGCCTGGCGCGCATCGCGGCTCTCGAAAAAAATCCGGAGATGGCTGAGCGTTTGTTCGAGAAGACGCTCGAATCCGGTCCAGAGCCGCAGGTGAAGGCCTGGTCGCTGGTCTATCTGGCGCGGCTTTCCGATGCGGCTGGCGACCGCGAGCAGGCCACCCGGCGCTACCGGGAAGCCCTGGCCGTGGAAGACGCATCTCCGGCAGCGCATCAAGCCGCGGAGCAAGGCGTACAACGAAGTTTTGAGAAGAAATCAAATTAGAGGAGTCATTATGAAGAAGATCATATTAAGCGGCGCCCCGTCCCTGGCTGTCGCAATGGCCTTCGCCGTACCGAGCCTGCTGGCGCAGCCCAAGCCGAAGTCCCAGCCTGAACTCGAAGCGCTGCAAGCCATGTTCGGCGCGCAAACCGCGGACGCGCGCATCGCCGCCGCCGAGAATGTGCTGACGAAGTTCGCCGACACGCAGTTCAAAGCCGTGGCGCTCTACTTCGAGGCTATCTCTTACGACCAAAAGCATGACTATGAGCACACCGTGGTTTTCGGCGAGCGGACTCTGGAGGCGGATCCCAAGTATTACCAGGCCATGCTGCTGCTGGCTGACGTGATCGCGCAGCGCACCAAGGAATTCGACCTGGACCGCGAAGAAAAACTGGCACAGGTGGAAAAGTATGCCAAGAACGCTCTTGAGTTGATCAAAGATGCCCCCAAGCCGAACCCCAGTATCACCGACGATCAGTGGACCGCGGCTAAGAAAGACTTTACCTCCCAAGCCCACGTCGCGCTCGGTATGGGCGCCATGGCGCGCAAGAAGTACGACATCGCCGAAAGCGAGTTCAAACTCTCCATCGACGTTGCGGACAAACCCGATCCGGCCAATATGGTCCGGCTAGGAAGGGCTTACACGGACGATGGAAAGTACGACGACGCCATTGCGCAGTTTGACAAAGTCATGGCCATGCAGGACATCAACGTGACAGTCAAACAGGTTGCGCAGGCTGAGCGGGTGCGCGCGTTCCAGAAGAAGAACCCGCCCAAACCGACCGACGCGGCGACACCGGCTAATCCGGCGCCCCCGGCCAACCCCGCGCCGCCAAACCCCTCGGCCCCGAAACCTTAGATTTCCCTTATGCGCGCGGATCTGGACGCCCTGGAGGTCGCCGCCGGCCACCGGTTCGCCGACCGGGACATCCTCCGCCGCGCGCTTACCCATAGTTCGCACGTTCACGAACAGGCGCTGGCGGGCGGCGAGGCCACCGCGCGCGACAATGAGCAGCTCGAGTTCCTGGGCGACTCCGTGTTGGGTTTCCTCATCAGCGAGGATTTACTGCAGCGCCATCCGGAGGCCGCCGAAGGTCGCTTATCCAAGTTGAAGGCGCACCTGGTCAGTGCCGCCTGGCTGCACGAGGCCGCCCAGCGGCTGCGCCTCGGAGAATATCTGGAACTCGGCCGCGGCGAGGAGATGAGCGGCGGACGCACCAAGAAGACACTGCTGGTGGACGCGCTGGAAGCGCTCATCGCGGCCATTTATCTGGATGGCGGCATCCAGCCTGCCCGCGAGTTCATCAAGCGCTTCGTGGTGGTGAGGGGCGTCTCCGAAGCCGGGATCGATGGCGAGCAGGTTCCCAAAAACCTAACTGACTACAAGAGCGCGCTGCAGGAGTTCGCCCAGGCGCGCCGCTTACCGCCGCCGCGTTACGTGATTGTGCGCGAACGCGGACCCGAGCACTCCAAGATCTTTACGGTCGAGGCGCGCGTGGGCCGCGAATGGGTGGGGCAGGCGGAAGGCAATACCAAGAAGAGCGCTGCGCAAAGGGCGGCGCGGGACGTCTACGAGCGGCTCCAGGGGCCCCCCTCGGGGTAGCCCGGGCGATGCGTCGGAGGCGATGTTCGCTGCGTTCCGCACTCATGGTTCCGGCGGAAATCGCAGGCCTACCGCTCTCCCCGGCCCAAGCTGTCGGACCGGAGGCCCGACGTGGGCGCATGCTATCCTGGATATTCTCGTGGCAAGTCCAGCCTTAGGGGTTCTTTTTGTCTGCGTTACAGCGGCCGCCTCTGCGCAGTCCTCGGTGCTTCTCGACACGATGAGCGAAGAGCTGAGCCGCAACTTTTCGACGCTCAAAGCCAAGGCCGATCCGGCTCCTTATTTCCTTTCCTATGAGGTCACCGAGGAGGATTTCCACGGCGTGGCGGCCACCCTCGGCGCCATTACCCGCAACGGTCACGGCAAGAGCCGCCGTCTGGATGTGTGCCTGCGGGTGGGATCGCCCAAGCTGGACAATTACCATCGCGTTCGGGGCGAGCGGACGCAATTCACCTCCGGCGCGGCGCTGACGTTCGAGGATCGGCCGGCCTCCATTAAACAGCGCCTCTGGTTGGAGACCGATCGCGCTTACCGGCTGGCGGCTGAGCGGCTGATCAAGATTCGCACGAATTCCGAGGTGAAGGTCGCCGAGCAGGACGCTTCGAGCGATTTCTCGAGCGAGGCGCCGGTGGTGCGGCTAGAGACGGTTCCAAAAGCGCGCTTCGCGGCGGACGAGTGGGCCGAGCGGGTGCGCAAACTGTCCGGGAGATTCAGCGACTACCCTGGCATCCTGACCTCCAGTGTCTCGGTATCGTACCAGGACGAAACGAAATATTTTGCAAGCAGCGAAGGGAGCCGGTTGCGGCACGGGCGGGGATTCGCGCGGGTGGTGGTGAGCGCGCAGGCCAAGGCCATGGACGGGACGGATCTGGCCACCGGCGAGACGTTCGAAGCCACCGATCCGGGAAATTTGCCACGCGACGAAATCATCGTCGCCGCCGTGGAGCGCGTGGCCCAGGATTTGAAAGCGCTGCTGGCGGCGCCCGAAGCCTCGCCCTTCGCCGGCCCCGCTATTTTCTCAGGACGCGCCGCGGGCGTCTTCTTCCACGAGATTTTCGGGCACCGTGTGGAAGGACATCGTCAGAAAGACGAGGAAGAAGGGCAGACTTTCACCAAGAGCGTGGGCGGCAAGGTGCTGCCGGATTTTCTGTCCGTAGTCTTCGATCCCACGCGCAAGAAGGCTGGAGACATCGAGCTGAATGGATCTTATGCTTACGACGACGAAGGCGTCGCGGCGCGTCCGGTTACCGTGGTGGAGAACGGAGTGCTGAAGGCGTTCCTGATGTCCCGTTCGCCGATCCAGGGATTCGACCACTCGAACGGTCACGGGCGCCGGCAACCCGGCTTGGAAGTGGTCTCGCGCCAATCGAATCTGTTTGTGGAATCGTCGCAAGCCGTTCCCGAGGCACGCTTGCGGGAGATGCTGGTGTCGGAAATCAAGCGCCAGAACAAACCCTACGGCCTTTATTTCCGGGATATCACAGGCGGTTTCACCACCACGGGGCGGCAGGGTCTGCAGGCCTTCAAGGTGATCCCGATCATGGTGTACAAGGTATCTCCGGACGGGCAGCCCGACGAATTGATTCGAGGCGTGGACATCGTAGGCACGCCGCTGGCCAGTTTTGCGAAAATTCTGGCTACGTCCGACCGGCCGCAGGTTTTCAACGGCTATTGCGGCGCGGAGTCGGGCAACGTGCCGGTTTCGGCCGTTTCACCGGCGCTGTTGGTTTCGGAGATCGAAATCGAGAAGAAGAACAAATCGCAGGACAGACCGCCGCTGCTTCCATTTCCAACGGGGGGCCGGTGAAGCGCGCGGCGCGCACGAGTGCGTGCGCCACATTCCTCCTTCTCAGCTTGCTCGGCCTGGCCGGGAGCACGCTTGCCCAAACCACTAATGACCCACTGCTGCGCGCCATGCGCGATGAGCTGAGCCGGTCGCGCGGCTTGAAGGTGCTAAGCCTGGAGGCGCCTTACTTTATCGAATACACCGTTGAGGATGGGGAGAGTTTTGAGGTTTCCGCCAGCCTCGGCGGACTGATTTCCGTGCGGCACGACCGTTTTCGGATTCCGGAAATCAAGGTCCGGGTGGGCGACTACAAATTCGACAACACGGATTATGTGGGCAGCGGCTCTCATTTCGGCACGCACTACGATATCGAGCGGTTCCCGGTCGAGAATTCCTATGAAGTGATGCGGCGCTTTCTGTGGCTGGCCACCGACAGCGCGTACAAATCGGCGGTCGAGGCCATCTCGCGCAAGCGGGCCGCGCTGAAAAACGTCGCCATCAACAACCCCCTCGACGATTTTGCCAAAGCCGAGCCGCTTAAAAAGATACTGGAGGTCAGGCACGCGCCTCTCGATGAAGACGCCTGGAGCGGGCGGGTGCGGGCGCTTTCGGCGATCTTCGATGCATATCCCGCGGTGAAAGCTTCGGGCGTGGAACTGCGCGCGCTGCAGACCGCTAACTACTACCTGAACTCGGAAGGAGCGGAAGTGCGCGTGCCGGACAATATGATCTACCTGCTGGCCCGCGCGGAAGCGCAGGCGCCGGATGGCATGATGCTGCACGACGCGGTGGTGTTCCAAACGCTCGATTTCGACCGCATGCCGGCTGAACCGGAGCTCCGCCGCGGTATCGCGGCGCTGGCGGGCAGCATGGCGGACAGGGCTGGCGCTCCGAAAGGTGAGGACTATTCCGGTCCGGTGCTGTTTGAAGGCATTGCCGGCGCGCAACTGTTCGCCGAGGTGCTGGGCGCGAACCTGGCTCTGGCTCGCCGGCCCGTTATGGAGCCGGGCCGCAACAACTCCGTGCCGATGAGCGAACTGGAGGGTCGCCAAGGCGCGCGTATTCTGCCGGAATGGTTCGACGTGGTGGACGACCCGACCCAGAAAGAATGGCGCGGACGTCCGCTTTTCGGCAGCTACGAAGTGGATCGCGAAGGCGTGGCTCCCGGGCCGCTGTCGCTGGTGGAAAAGGGAGTGCTGAAGACTTTTCTGCTCACGCGGCAGCCGGAACAGGGGTTTGCCGGCTCCAACGGCAGGGCGCGTTTGCCCGGCAGCTTTGGCGCGAATGGCGCGGGTATCAGCAATCTCTTTGTGCGCGCCACGGGAACCCTACCGGTGGCGGACCTCAAGAAGCAATTGATCGAAATGTGCCGGCAACGCAACAAGCCGTATGGCATGATCGTACGCAGAATGGATTTCCCGTCTTCCGCATCGGTCCAAGAAATTCGGCGGCTGCTTAGTAATTCGGAGCAGGCGGGCGGACGGCCGGTGAGCGCGCCAGTCCTGGTATACAAGGTATATCCGGACGGCAGGGAGGAACTGGTGCGCGGGCTGCGGTTCCGCGGTCTGAACGCCCGGTCGCTCAAGGATATCCTGGCCGCGGGCGACGATAACAATGTGTTCGAATTCCTGAATAACCAGGCCCCGCTGGCGTTGATTGGCGGCGCGAACTACGTGGCGGAGAGCTGCGCCATCGCACCTTCGGTGCTGATCGACGACGTGGATTTGCATCCAGTGGACGAGGAACTGCCGAAACTCCCCATCGTGCCGGCCCCGGATTTGCGGGCAGAGGCCAGCCACCCGTAACCGCATGCGCATCCTGGGCCGCTACATCTTCCGCGAGATCATCTCCAGTTCGCTGCTGGGCATGGCGTTAGCGACGTCCATCATCTTCCTGCAGGGCGTTGGAAAGCTGTTCGAGGTACTGGTGCGCAGCTCGCCGCGGCTGGATACGATTTTGTACCTGTTTGCGCTTTCTTTGCCGCCGCTGCTGCCGCTGACCATCCCGTTCGGCACGCTGGTGGGCATCCTGGTAGGGTTGGGGCGCCTGGCGACCGACGGTGAGATCACCGCAATGCGGGCGGCCGGCTCTTCCAGCCGCAAGGTGGTTTTGCCCGTGATGCTGTTCGCCTTCATCGCCATGTTGGTTGCCGGGGCGATGACGCTGCGGCTGACGCCCCTTTCGGTGCGGGTGAGCAAGGACATTATGGACAAACTGTCCGCATCGCAGGTCAGCGCCGACATCGAACCGCGGGTATTCGACGAAGATTTCCCCAATACGATTCTGTACGTAGGGGACGTGCGGCCGGGCGCGGTAGTGGTTTGGCACAACGTCTTCCTGGCGGATTTGACGCCTCCGGAGCAGCGCACCAGTGGTATGGGCGACAAGGCGGAGGGCCCGCTGATCACGGTGGCGCGCGAAGCCATCGCGGTTCCCGATCCGGACCATAACCGGCTACAGCTTTCCATGCGGAACGCCGGGAATCACGAGATGGGCAAGGATCTGAAAGGCTACGACAGCTTTTCGCCGGTGGTGGCCCAGGCGCTGTACGCGGCGCCTCCAGTGCCTGGGGCCCGCAAGCCATTCAGCGAGATGAACACGCGGGAACTGCGGGGCTACTCGCGGACGGGGGCGGACTGGGTGGAGGCGCGCATCGAGTTGCATAAGCGGCTGGCGCTGCCGATTGCCTGCCTGGTGCTGGCGCTGGTGGGCATTCCGCTGGGGGTTTCGTCGCGCAAAGGCGGCAAATCGGGCGGATACGTGACCGCCGTTTTTCTTGCCTTTTTCTGTTACTATCTGGCGTTCATCACGCTGGTGAGCCTGGCTCGCGCGCGAACGCTGCCGGTAGAGGTGGCCCTGTGGCTGCCGAATTCGGCGTTCCTGGTGGCCGGGTTGATCGCCGTGGCGCGCATGGAGAAGCCCGGCGGGCGCGATTTCGTGGGGGCTATGAAAGACGCGTTCAGCGGCGCTCTGAACCGCCTGCGCGCGCGCTTCGTTCCGGAACGCGGGGCCGCTGCGCAAGCCGGAGCGTTTCGCTGGCCGTTGCTGCCCCAGATTCTGGACACTTACATTCTGACTAACTTCGTCTTCTATTTCGCGGTCTTGCTGTCGAGCTTCGTATCGATGAGCCAGATTTACAACTTCTTCGAATTGCTCGGAGATATTGTACGGAACAAGATTCCGCTGGCCAAGGTTTTCACTTATCTTTTCTTCCTGACACCCAAGTTGATATATGAGACGCTGCCGATCAGCGTGCTAGTCGGCGTGCTGGTGACGTTCGGCGTGTTGACCAAGCACAATGAGGTAACCGCGTTCAAGGCCTGCGGCGTCAGTCTGCACCGCCTGGCGATTCCCATCCTGGTCGCCAGTAGCTTCCTTAGCGGCGGCCTGTTCGCCTTCGATCACTATTACGTGCCGGAAGCCAACCGCCGGCAGGACGCGCTGCGCAACGAGATCAAGGGCCGCGCCGTGCAGACTTACCTTAGTCCGGAGCGCAAGTGGATTTTTGGAAAAGGGCCGCGCATTTATTATTACAAATTTTTTGACAGGGACGAGAATATCATGGGCGGCGTCATCGTCTACGAACTGGAGCCGAACACTTACCAGTTGGTGCGGCAGATTTCCGCCGAGCGGGCGCACTGGCAGGCATCTTTGAAGACATGGGTCTTCGAAAACGGCTGGCACAGGGAATTTCACGGCAACCAGAGCATTCCGTTGACCGCATTCCAGGCGCAGACATTCGCGGAGTTGAGCGAGCCCCCCAGCTATTTCCTGAAAGAGGTAAAGCAGGATTCGCAGATGAACTTCCAGGAGCTGGACAGTTACATCCGCGATCTGCAGCAGAGCGGATTCAACACCGTGAAGCTGCGTGTGCAGTTCTACCGGAAATTCTCGGTGCCGCTGTTCGCTTTGATCATGGCGATGATTTCGATCCCCTTCGCGTTCCTAGTGGGCAATCGCGGCGCGATGGCGGGGATTGGGGTGAGCATCGGCATCGCGATCTCGTATTGGGGCATCGGGTTGCTGTTCGAGAAGATCGGGGATGTGAACCAGTTGCCGCCGGCTATCGCGGCATGGTCTCCCGATGCGCTGTTTTCCCTCACGGGGCTATATTTGCTATTGCGCATGCGGAGCTAGATGCCACAACTGTTTCCCGTAGCGGCCATCACCGACGAGTTCTCGCAGGATATCGAAACCGCGGCGCGGGCCATGGCGGAAATCGGCATGCGCGGCGCCGAATTGCGCATGGTTTTTGGCAAGAACGTCATTGACCTGAGCGACGGCGAGTTGGATCGCGCCTGTGAAATTGTCGCGCGGCACGGCCTCGAAATCGTTTCCATCGCCTCGCCTTTGTTGAAGTGCGTCTTGCCGGATTCGCCCGATGTGGACGCGCGTTTTCAGCAGGACGTGTTCGCCGCCAAGCACACCTTCGACGATCAGCCGCGTTTAACGGAGCGCGCCATCCAGATCGCGGAGCGTACCGGCGCGCGCATCGTTCGCGTGTTCTCTTATTGGCGCACGGTGCGGCCGGAGGCCTGCTTCGAACGCATCGCGCGCGCGCTGGAGAACCTCGCGGGGCAGGCGACGCTGCACGGGCGAATCATCGGCCTGGAGAATGAGCACGCCTGCAACATCGCGACGGGCGCGGAGACGGCGCGTGTGCTGGAAGCAGTCGCGCATCCGAGTTTGAAGGTGGTCTGGGATCCGGCCAACGCTTATGTTTCCGGCGAGACGCCTTATCCGCATGGCTACCGCTGCCTGGCCGCGGACCGCATCGCGCACGTGCACGCGAAGGATTGCCGTGTGGAAGGCCAGCGTCCCATCTGGTGTGCGTTGGGCGAAGGCGGCGTCGATTGGAAGGGGCAGATTCGGGCGCTGGCGGAGGATAGTTACAAGGGTTGGATCAGCCTGGAGACGCATTGGGCGGGTCCGGGCGGGGATAAGTACGAGGCGAGCGTCATCTGCGGGCGGAATTTGATGGCGCTGGCGACGGCAGGAAAACTGGCGAGGTAGAACCAATCACAGTGGCGCCGCGCACTTTCGAGGATCGATGCTCGTCCCCCATACACGATCTTTTTGAAACCCATCTGACGGTGGCCGACCTGCAGCGCTCGATGGCCTTCTACGGCGGCGTTTTGGGACTCGAGCTTGCTCGCGTCTTCCCTGAGCGCAACGTCGCCTTTTACTGGATTGGCGGCCCGGGGAAGGCCATGCTGGGATTGTGGGAAACAGGAACTGGCCCGTTGCATATGAAGCTGCACCTGGCCTTCAGCGTCGATCTCCCGGATCTGCTCGAAGCGCCCGCGCGTCTGCAGGCAGCCCGCGTTACACCGCGGGACTTTGCCGGCAATGCGACCGGCGAGCCCGTGGTGCTGGCCTGGATGCCGGCAGCTTCGGTCTTCTTTCACGACCCGGATGGCCATCAACTGGAGTTGCTATGCATGCTGCCCGACTCGCCGGAGCCTGAGTTGGGAGTCCTCGCCTGGAGCTGCTGGCTGCGCCGTCACGATGGCGTCGCAACACCTATCTGACGCAAGTGCTGCACCAGATGCACCACATAGTCCTCGGCCAGGTATCGAAGCGACACCGGCGCATTCGGTCCAATCCGGCACATCACTCCCAGCTTGGCGGCGGGCAGGTGGCGAATCACGTGGACAAGATAGCGGTTGTAACTGACCCAAAGGTCCAGCAGCATCGGCCAGCCAGCGCTTTCCACCGCCTGTATGCGCACCGACGCCGGCGTATCGTAAGCGGGGAACTCCAGCGTATCGGCCAGCGCCGCCCTCACGAATCGCTGGTGATTGTTCGAGGCCGAATCGATCAGGTGTCCGAGCACTTGCTTCCGCGACCAACCCCCGGGTAAAACCGGCAGTCCGCTCTCCGCTTCGCTCACCTGCCGGAGGAGGATCTCCGCCGCACCCACTACCCGCGCCAACTCGGCGCTGACCAGCTCCACAACACGCTCCACGCTATGTTCCATGGATACATTCTAAGATAAGGCTTGCCCTCTTCTTCGCATTCTTCCATCCCGTGGCCGCACCTCTATCTGGGCGTGGCGCTGACCACGCTGGCGACGCTGCTGCTGGAGCTCTCCCTGACGCGCATTTTCTCGGTGGTCTTCTACTACCATTTCGCGTTCCTGGCGATCTCCATCGCCCTTTTCGGCCTGGGAGTAGGCGGCGTTTTTTCGTACATCGTGGCCGGCTGGAAGCCGCCGCTGTTCCGCAAACTCGGCTATCTGAGTATGCTCAACAGCCTGCTGGTGATGGCCGCGCTGGCCGTGGTCGTCGCACAGAGAGAGGAGCCGGGGGTCTGGGGCCTGGCCCTGGTCTACTTCACCACGGCACTGCCATTCTTCGTTTCCGGAACGATCGTTTCGCTGGCGATTTCGGAGAGCGTCGATCGCATCGAACGCGTTTATTTTTTCGATCTGCTGGGCGCATCGGCCGGATGCCTGCTGCTGGTTCGTTTATTGAATTCCTTCGGCGGCATCAGCACCGTACTGCTGGTGGCCGTACTGTTCGCCGCCGCGGGCGCCATCTGGCACAGCATGGCGGGTTCGGTGAAGCTGCGCGCCGCCGCGGTGGCCCTGGCGCTGGCCGTTTTCTCGTTCGTGTTCTACAACGGCACGCACGATGTCATCGCCATCCGTTACGCGAAGGGCCAAAAGCTGAAGAAAGAAGAGTTCGTGCAATGGAATAGCTTCTCGCGCATCGCCGTGCGCGACTACCTCATTTTTATCGACGCGGACGCTTCCACCGGCATCGCCAGCTTCGATTTCGCGCACCTCACCGATCCCCAGCGGCACGAACTGCTGGAGCAAGGTCCGGCGCTGCCCTACGCCGTGCGTCCTGGCGCAAAGGCGCTGGTCATCGGCCCCGGCGGGGGCTGGGACGTGGCTCGCGCACTGGCTTCCGGCAGCCACGATATCACCGCCGTGGAAATCAACCCCATCATCGCCACCACCCTGATGCGCGAGCGTTACGTGGCGCGGAGCCGCGGTATCTATTTGCGTCCCGACGTGCACATCTTCGTGGAAGACGGCCGCAGCTTCGTGCGCCGCAGCCACGAGCGATACCAGGTAGTGCAGGCCACGCTGGTGGACACCTGGGCTTCCACCGCGGCCGGAGCTTTCGCCCTTTCGGAGAATAATCTCTACACCACCGACGCCATGCGGGATTACCTTCTGCATCTGACGGACGACGGCATGTGCGCTTTTACGCGTTGGGGACTCGATCCGCCGCGGGAATCTCTGCGGCTGGTTTCGCTGGCCATGGCGGCTTTGAGCCAACTGGGCGAACCGGAACCGTGGCGGCACGTGATCGTGGGCCGCGCCGGCTCCACGCAGGGATGGGGCGCCCAGGATACAGTGTTGGTCTCCCGCCGCCCGTTCGGCGCCGCCGATCTGGCCCGCGCGCGCGCCGCGTTGGCCGCTGCCAATATGCAGCCCATCTACCTGCCGGACGAACGTATCCCCGGGCAGTTCACCGACCTCTTGCGAAGCTCCGATCCGGCCGCCTACGAACGCAATTACCGGTACAATATCACGCCGGTCGGGGACAACCAGCCGTTCTTCTTCTACACGGTGCAGCCGCGCGATATCCTGGCGTTCCTGGCCAACGCGTCGCGGCGCTCGGCCGATTACAAGATCAACAAAGCGGTGCCTCTGTTGTACGCGCTGACGGCTGTCAGTATCCTTGCGACTGCCATCATTCTGGCCCTGCCGCCGTTGGTGCTCGGCGCTCGGTTGCCGCGGCACAAGGGTGTGCTTACATTCCTGCTGTATTTCATCTGCATCGGCGCGGGCTACATTCTGATCGAAATGGCCCTGATCCAGAAGTTCGTGCTTTTTCTGGGCCACCCCACTTATGCCCTCACCGTGGTGATCTTCTCGATGCTGGTCTCGAGCGGCCTGGGCAGCTACTTCAGCCGGCGAATCCTGGCTGACGACAACCGCCGCTTGTATCGCGCGCTGCTGCTGATCGCCTTTCTGGTGGCGCTGCTGGCGGCCGTGGTTACGCCAGTGACGGAGGCGGGGGTGGGATTGCCGTTGGGGCTGAAATTCGCGATCACCGTGGCCCTCATCTCGCCCGCCGGCTTCGTGATGGGCATGCCGTTCCCGACCGCACTGAAACGCCTGGAAGAGTGGCACAAGCCGTCCGTCCGCTGGGCCTGGTCGTTGAATGCCGCGAGCAGCGTGCTGGGTTCAGTGGGATCGCTGGTGTGCGCCATATATTTAGGACTGGTCCAGACCCTGCTGGCCGGCGGGTTATTGTACCTGGCGGCACTGGCGGTGGCCGTGCGCACCCCGAGAGTTCGAGATAATTCCGTTGTAAATACTGTCCCACTAGCGCAAGCTCCGCTAAACTGACAGTTAGGGGAGGGACTCCGTTTTGGCCACCTTGACCAGCGCGCGGCAGGCCGGCAGCGAGAAATGGCACGGCCTCGATCCCGAGCAACTCATCACCGCCTTCCGCGTGATGCAGACGTCGCGGCGCCTGGATGATCGCGAAGTCGCGCTCAAGCGCCAAAACCGCATCTTTTTCCAGATTAGCGGGGCCGGCCACGAAGCGGTGCAAGTGGCGGCGGGCATGTGTCTGCGCGCCGGCCACGATTGGATCCTTCCTTACTATCGCGACCGGGCGCTATGCCTGGCCCTGGGCGTGACGCCGCTCGATATGCTGCTGCAAGCGGTGGGCGCGGCGGACGACCCGGCTTCCGGCGGCCGCCAGATGCCCTCCCACTGGAGCGATCCCCGATTCAACATCGTCTCCTCGTCCTCGTGCACCGGCACGCAATTCCTGCAAGCCGTGGGATGCGCCGACGCCAACCGCTATCTGGCGCCGGATGGCGACGCCATCACCCTGACCGCCGGCGGCGATGGGGCCACCAGCGAGGGCGAATTCTGGGAATCCCTGAATGCCGCCTGCCTGAATCGACTGCCGGTCCTGTTCCTGATCGAAGACAACGGTTATGCCATCTCGGTTCCTGTGGAGTGCCAGACCGCCGGCGCGAACATTTCGGCTCTGGTCTCCGGTTTCCCCGGACTGTTTCGGCGGGAAGTGGATGGCTGCGATTTCCTGGCGTCCTATGAAGCCATGCGGGCGGCCGTCGCGTACTGCCGCGAGGGGCGCGGTCCGGCGCTGGTGCACGCGCACACCATCCGGCCTTACTCGCATTCGCTTTCGGACGACGAACGGCTGTACAAGACTCCCGCCGAGCGCGAGGCAGAGCAGGCGCGCGATCCGCTGACCCGGTTTCCCAAGTTCCTGCTAGACGAAGGCGTGCTCGATCAGAACGCGCTACGGCGCATCACGCTGGAAGTCGACCGCGAAGTTCACGACGCCGCGGAGCAGGCCCTGCACGCCGCTCCGGCCGCGCGCGATTCCGCCATGCGGCAACTGTACTCCGAGAAGATCGATCCCACTTCGGAAGAATTCAGCGCGGCGGCGCAATTCCATGGCGAGCCGAAGACTATGGTCGACCTGCTGAACGCCACGCTGCATGAAGAGATGCGCCGCGATCCACGCGTGGTGGCCTTCGGCGAAGACGTGGCGGATTGCAGCCGCGAGCAAAACCTGGCGGTGGTGAAGGGCAAGGGCGGCGTTTTCAAGGTGACGCACGGATTGCAGACCGAGTTCGGCGCGCAGCGCGCCTTCAACACGCCGCTGGCGGAAGCCGCCATCGTGGGGCGCGCCATCGGCATGGCCGTGCGCGGCCTGAAGCCGGTGGCTGAGATCCAGTTCTTCGATTACATCTGGCCGGCCATGATGCAAATCCGCGACGAGATGGCCACCATGCGCTGGCGCTCGAACGGGACGTTCGCCTGCCCGTTCGTGCTGCGGGTGCCCATCGGCGGGTATCTGAACGGCGGCGCGATTTATCACAGCCAGTGCGGCGAGGTGGCGTTTACGCATCTGCCGGGCTTGCGCGTGATCATGCCCTCGAACGCGCTGGACGCCTGCGGCCTGCTGCGCACTGCCATTCGCTGCGACGATCCGGTGATGTTCCTGGAGCACAAGCGGCTGTATCGCGAGCCATACAATCGCTCGCCGCATCCCGGCCCGGACTATACCATCCCATTTGGCAGCGCGCGTATCGTGAAGCCGGGGCACGATTTGACGGTGATCACTTACGGCGCGCTGGTGCAGAAATCGCAGCAGGCGGCGCTGCTGGTGGAGCGCAAGAATCCGGACATCAGCGTGGAGGTGATCGACCTGCGCTCGCTCGCGCCGTTCGATTGGAACGCTATCCGCACATCGGTGGAGAAGACCAACCGGGTGATCATCGCGCACGAGGACTGCCTGTCGTTCGGCTACGCCGCGGAGATCGCCGCGCGCATCGCCGATGAGTTGTTCGACCGCCTGGATGCGCCGGTGCGCCGGGTGGCCGCGCTGGATACGTGGGTGGCGTATCAGCCGCAGGTGGAGAATGCGATTCTGCCGCAGGTGGAGGATCTGGTGGCGGAGATGGAGCGGGTGCTGGCTTATTGAGGCAGTGAGGTCGGGGTAACGGGACGACCTGGCTCCGGAGAGACTATGGCTGAAACTTCGGCATCAATCGGCTTAGGCCGTTGGTGGGACTATTATGCCCTCCGTTACTTCGTCGGTACAGTTGCAGGTGCGCTGGCAATCGTGGCCCTCAGCAAATGTTCCGCATCGCCCTATCGAAGCTCCAGCAGCAGTTCCCGCCCAACAGCCGCTGCTGCCTTTCGCAGCGTGCTCAATGTGACCGCATCATACTCGGGATCAAGCAGGCGATCCAGCGCAGCGCGGCTGGTGTGCATCCTCCGCGCCGCAGCAGCAGCATGCGTCCCTGTTCTACGCAGAAAAGAACCCGCGCGATCCGGGCCCGTGGCAAACCGCTCGGGACTTCCCACAATTCGCGGCCCAGCGGACGAACGAGCGGCATGCCGATAGGCCAAGAGAACTCCACGTCCTTGATGTCTTCGCCGAATCGCCTTCCGGTCCTTCGGCTCAAGCTCCCTCAACCATTCGCGCACCGGCTCCCTGCCGCTATCGAGGCGGTAGAAATATGCCAGTAGGCGCTTAAGTCCCGGGCCCACAGGCCACTGCACCAATTTTGGTACCGCCAGTCAATCGACTAGACGGTGACGTCGCGAAGGTCGGGGCGGTAATGCCCATCGCAGGCCAGTGGACTTCAAAACACATAGCCATCCATAAGGGACGTTATCATAGTGTAGGAGATTGATCCCAACAGCGCGCGCCCGGTAGTGGGCGGACACTCCTTTTGGAGGACGGACAAATGACGATCACCCTGCAGCCCGATCAGGAACGAGCGATCGAGGAGGCCATCCGCGCCGGTGCGTTCCGTTCGGTGGATGAGTTCATCGAGACGGCCATCGCCACCCTACCGAATTATGCGATCGCTGCGGACCCCTTGCAGACGCCACCGCGAAGGTCGCGTTTGTGGCAGTTGCGCGAGGGGCTGGCGCTCGGCGATCTCTCGATCAAGGAACTAATTGAAGAGGGGCGTGAGTGAGCGCTTTCATCCTGGATGCTTCTTACGCTCTGATGTGGTGTTTTCCCGATCGCGCAACCCCCAACACGGACGCGGCACTGCGGCGCATGGAGACGCAAAGCGACAGCGCGGTTGTGCCATGGGTGTGGCAAGTGGAGGTCGCCAATGCCCTGGGGAAGGCTGCGGTCCATGGCAAGGTGCCGCTCGGCCGCGCGCTTGAAATCTGGGACGAACTGCTCCTCCTACCCATCCGCCAGGTGGCAATCGGCAGCATTCCGCAACTACTTCAACTCGCCGTTAAGCAAGACCTGTCGCTCTACGACACGTGCTATCTGCAAGCCGCACTGGTTTCCCGCCTGCCGCTGGCGACGAACGACAAGAAGCTGCGGGCGGCGGCAGATGCCTGTGGGGTCACATCCCTCGTGCCTTGAAGTGCTATGGCAGTTGCGGCTGCCACCTCCCGGGCGAGAACGCGCTTGATGGCGGTCGGTGTGACTTCCTCGTAGATGCCCTCCTCGCGGAGCCAGCCATCGAAAGACGATCCAATGTTCTTTTTTTTTTGCGCCTCTGAAGCGTGGAGTGGCTTCGTCAGGTCGGGAAACTCGGTGAGTTCCTCCGATCCGGGCAAAACGCGAAAAATAAGGTCGTCGGACTCGATGTCGAAGTAGCGCATTCAGCTCTCGCAGGGTGATTACCGAAGCGCCGAATCAAGCAGCGGCCGTATCAACCGCAGCGCCGGACGCGTGTTGTATTCCGCGCGGTATTGCCGGTGCCCGGGGTCGTCCGGAAACTGTTCTCCCGGCGGATATGGATACTGCGACATGGCGTGGAACGGCAGCGGCTCCACGGTCTGCCCATGGGCCGTATTGGCATCCGCATCCTTGGCCCAGCCGTCCACGAAAAGCAGAAAGTCCCGCTTCCATCCCGCGGGCAGCGGTCCGGCGGCGCGCTCCGGAAACAGCAGGCGCAGCTCGTCGCCCGATCCCATGATTACCATGCGATCGTCGATCTTTCCGATCAGCGGCAGCACATCGCCGTAGCGCGTATAGAGCCCCTGGGTGGGGTTCCACATCGATACCGGCAGCCACTGCGCGTAGTCGAAGCCTTCGGGCTGCTTGCGTTGCGGATGAATCACCGGCGTGGAGAAGCCGCGGAAGTGCAGGTCCGCCGATTCCGCCCCCATGCCGGTCAGGCGCACGGGCGGTGCGGCGCTCTCTTCGCTGAGGAAGATCTCGTCCCAATACACGCATAGGTTCGTCACGATGCGCACCTCGCGCGAGGCCGACAGAAACTTGCCGGTAAGATCCACCGAAATGGTCTTGGGCTTGCCCGCCGGGATGCCCATATCTTCGATTACGGTTTTCCAACGCCCGGCGGCGTCCTTCACCTGTAGGTAGGGCAGCACCAGATCCTTCTTCGCCTGTGAGGCGGCCATGAAGGTGCTGCCGTCGGCCCAGTCCACCCAGCCGCTCAGGATCAGCACGGCGCGGTTGTCAGGGGCGGCTTTGCCGAAATCCAGATCCAGGCGATGTAACTCGGCGACGTCCAGGTAATCGCGGCGGAAGCCATCCGGATAGGTGCGGTCGCGGTGCAGCAGCCGGGGCAGCACATCTCGGTCTTGATCGTCCCGCGCGCGCACCGGATAGACGCGCCGCGTCGCGCCGAACAGGCGAAACTCCGGGAAGGGCGGCGATTTGAACTTGTCGTTGGTGAAGATCTCGACGCCGGCCGGATGATCCACCGCGATCAGCTTCACCTGGTCGAGATACGAAACTTCGCGCAATTCCTCGGTAATACGGATTTCGTAGCGCCCGTTCACGGCCTGCAAAGCCTCGCCCGGAATCTGCACGTACTCGTCGTGGTCCACGGGGAAGTAACTGCCATCGCCCGAGGCCGCGCCCAGCGGGGCTACGCCGAGCACATCCGTGATGAAGCGGAACTTGAAGCCATCCCAGGTGAAGATCATGGGGCAGGAGCCGGAGAGACGCTGCTGCTCCTGGATTTCGAGGGCTTTGTCAACGGGCTGGTCCGCTTCGTTCTGGATTGTGCCGTTGGGCCATGTAATGCGTACGGTGTCGGCGGTCTTGTAGGAATCCACTCCGAACAACAGGGGCACGCCGTCGTAGATGCGCTTCTGGTAACTGGAGCCAGTCTTGATCTCGACCTTCGTGTACGGCGCCAGCTTCAGATTCTTGACGCAATTCAGCCCCGCCAGCAGCCAGTTGTTATGGGTCGTGGTGGCGTTGCGCAGCAGGTGTAGGCCCCCATCGCCGGAGATCAGCGCCACATCGGGCCGGCCATCGCCATCGAAATCGGACGCGGTGGCGGCCACCGCGGTCGGAATTTCGGCGGGCGTTTTCGCGAAACGGTCCAGGCCCAGATTGCGAAAAACACCATTGGCCGCCAGCATGTCGGCGATGCCGCGATTGGCCAGATCGGCGAACGTAAGCGGACCCTTGGCTTCCAGGCCCGCGAACGGTTCGAGCTTGCCCTGGTGGTTCAACAGCAGCAGGCCATCGGCCGCCAGGTCCGTCCAGCTATCGTTGTTCACATCGAATGCGGTAAGCCCTTTCGCCCCCGCTGGCAGCGTGTCGAGCGGCACGGCTTCGTACTTGCCGAGCAAGCGGTCGCGATAGAGGACGCCCGTGCGGTCGCGGTATGAGACGGCAAGATCCACGCCGTTGGTGTCCGCGATCAGATCGATCGGGGCGGCGTCAATGGCGTTTCCCTTCACGAACGGGAATGCGGCGGTGTCGTCGCTGAAGCCCGCTTCGCCGTTGTTCCGCGCGAGCGCGGCGTCCTCGCCCAGCAGGATGAGGTCGAGGTCGTAGTCGTGATCGAAATCGATCCAGACCGCCTTCGCGAAGTGTCCGGCGGGCAGCTTCAGCGGTGACTTTTCAAACTTGCCCTTGTTGTTGTGGTACAACGCCGCGCCATCGGCCGTAATAATGCAGAGGTCCGGCAGGCCGTCGTTATCGTAATCCCCGGCGGCGATTGAGACGATGTTCTTTATGCCGCCCAAACCCGAATCGGCTACCAGTGCGGTGCCGTTCCGGTAAAGCTGGGCGCCGCCGGCGGACCAGGCCAGCATGCTGGGACGGTGGTCGCCGAACGCGTCCAGCACCAGCAGGCCGGCAGTGCCCGGATCGAAGCCGTCCGCCAGCTTGCGGTCCTCGAATTTCGGCGGCGGGGCAGGCTCGCTCTCCGGACGCGGCGCGATGGGATCGTAGATTTCCGCGTAGTAGCTCCACTCCATGTCTTCGGGAACGGCGGCGCCTTCAGTAAGGGCCTTCAGCTTCTGAAAGATCTCAAGCTCGCGGGCGGCGTCGGCGGCGCGGCCAGCCTGGCGGTAGAGGTTATAAAGCTGGAAATGCGGCGCGGCAAGATTGGGGTTGAGGCGCTCCGCGGTTTCAAATTCGCGCACGGCTTCGTCGCGCTTTTCCGCGAGCTTATGCAACACGCCCAGGTTGTAATGCGATACCGGCTCATCGGGGACCAGCCGCAACAGGCCTTCGAACTGGGCCACTGCCGGCGCATAGTCGCCCTCCTTCTTGAAGACGATGCCCAGGTTGAACCAGGTGTGCGGGATTTTGGGATCCAGCTTCTGCGCACGCTCCAACTCGGCAATGCCTTCCTTCGTCCGGCCCGCGCGCAGCAACGCCAGGCCGTAATTCACCTGCTCGCGCGCCGAATTGGGCGCCACATCCAGGGCCTTTTTGAACTCGTCGACCGCCTGCGGATACGTGGTGGGGTTCTCGTAAAAGGCTTTGCCGAGATTGCGGAAGCGCCCGATGCGGTCCTGCACGACACGCGATGCGTCGGCGCCTGAAAGCAACACGAGAGCCGCAACGGAGAGGATGACCACGCCGGTCCAGACGCGAATTCGGTTCATTCATGACCCCACTTTGGAACGTTCACTCCATTGTAGCGGGTGATGCGCTGTGGGGCGCCGCTCGACTGGGAAATGCCCGGGCGCCGCTTATCGCCTATTCCCGCCGTAGCGCGAGCGTGGGGTCGATCCGCGTGGCACGCATCGCCGGGATCAAACACGCAATCGCCGCGACGGCCAGCAGCACCAGCGGCGCCGACACGAAGGTCAGTGGATCCCCTGCGCCGACGCCGAACAACAAACCGCCGAGCAGTCTCGTGCCGAATGCCGCGCCCATCAGTCCGGCGCCGATGCCCGCCAGCGCGGGTTTCATCCCCTGCACGAGTATCAGGCGGCGCACTTCGCTCGACGGCGCGCCCAATGCCATGCGAATGCCGATCTCGGCAGTGCGTTGCGAGACAGTGTACGACAGTACTCCATACAATCCGACCGCTGCCAGCACCAGTGCCAACGCCGCGAATAATCCCAGTAGCAGCACACTGAATTCCCGATTCTGCGCGGAGTTGCCAATAATCTCCTCCATGGTGCG